>JGI24712J26585_10000835_pt1 | contig 26429 bp, 22 predicted proteins | sample BioPla3DNA2_FD_26585 | JGI IMG/M metagenome (IMG submission 26585)
CTTCCTTTCTAGGAAGATTATATTATATAAGACTGACATTTTCAAAAAACTAACTATACTGACATTATCATAAAACTATTACAAATAATTTTGAAATACTTGATATTTTTAAGGTTTTATCATATAATGTCTATGTCAACAAATGCCCTCGTAGCTCAGTTGGATAGAGCAACCGCCTTCTAAGCGGTAGGTCGAAGGTTCAAATCCTTTCGAGGGTGCCATTTAAAAAAACATTAGATTAACTAATGGTTTTTATTTGTTTATTAATAGTTTTAAGCAACTTCTTTATCATCATTATTTAGGCCCAAAACTTCTCTAACATCTAAAACAAAATCAATATCATTCAAATTCATTTTTAATCTTTTAATATCTTGATTTAAAATCATGTTTTCTAAATCATGAATAATATTCTTTATTGAATCACCTTCTAAAGAGGCTTCATCAATTTCTAAATTAACTAAACGATATCGATCATATATAATTTGAGGAATATTTTTATTTTCACTAATAGCAACATTAGAAATAATATTAATATCACTAGTATATATAAAGTTATATAATTTTTTCATTTGACTATCTATATATTTAATATCTAGATTTTCGTTATTTTCCTTTAAAAGTTTAACAAAATAGTTAAAATCAGTTAAAGATAATTTCAATAAATCCAAATAACTTGTATCATCTGAAACTTTGTTATATATAATGTTTTTTATTTTTAATTCTTTAAGTTCTTCATAAAAATTTTTTAATTCATTAATAATATTATTTCTTAATAAAATAAGCTCATTTAATTTATTTTCTTTTAATCCAAAAAAACCTTTCTTATTTAATTTTTTATTAATTTTAAATAATTCTCCCTCTTTTTTATTTATTTCCTTTAACTTGCTATTATAAACATCTTTATATTCCTCTTTTTTAGCAAAAAGATTAATTAAATCATCAATAATAAAAGAAAAGTACTGCAAAGTTTTGTATTCTTCTAAAGAGTCTTTAAGTTTAATTAAATTAAAATAAACTTCTGGCGTTTTTTCACCTAAAATATATTTTTTATTAAAATCATCAACATGCTTATCATTAACCCATGCAGTAAGCATTTTACCGGAAAAAAATTTATTAAAAATATATTTTACCGAATTATGTTTAGAATAATTCTGATTATCATATGCTTTTTTATATTCACTTAAATAATCAAACATTTTAGAAGTATTATACTTATCAGTAAAAAACTTTGTAATTGCTTTTTCATTTTTGTAATATAAGTATCGAAAATTAATTTCAATTTGATGAATGAAATTGGGATTTCTCCAAAATATTTCTTCGAACATCGTTTTAATATTAACATCTTTAGACAAAAGAGCATTAATATAAAGTCTAACATCATTTGAATATATAAAGTCTTTAGCAGTTAATTTAATTCCTGTTTTTTCAAACTCTTTTATTATTTGAATAATTACTTCGTTTATCTTCTCTAAATTATTTTTATAAAAATGACTCAATTCATATAATAAATAATTTAAATTCATTTTTTCTAAAGAATCATAGTATGAAGAAGAACATCTAATAAAATTAATATCTAATTCAGATATATTTGGAATATCAGCATCTTTATTATTTTCAAAAATAATTTTATTATATCGTGATAAAATTTCTTTTTTAACTTTATCTCTCTTTTCAATATGAAGATCTATTTGTTCTTTCAGATAGCTTTTATATTTTTCCTTGTTTTTCTTGTTGTTTGTTGGAAGCGTTCCTAAAATTGAAGTGATGTTTTCTATATCTTTTACTAATTTATCCTTCATTTTTATCTCCTTCTTCTTTACTTTTTAAAGTCCTAATAAAATCTTCCAAGATTTCATATATCTCTAAAAGCTCTACATTACTAATATCTTCCATATATATTACCTTCCTTCTATTTAATAATAAAGTATTTCTCTACAATACCTATTTCAGTAACATTATCATACAATACAAATTCAAGTTTATAAGTACCTATCTCTAATCCAGACTTAAGCTGAATTGCTAAATTATTTTCCGCTTGAGGGCTTGATATTGCTATATAATCATTTGGATTAGACGATGGTATTAATGGTAATGAAGTATAGTCTTGTAAATCAACAAGTTCAAAATTGGTATCATAAATTGTATCATATTTTCTGCGATACAATCTTAAATGAATATTTGGTTGTAATAACCCAGAATTATATTGAATAAAATAATTAAGCGTATTTAAATTTTTTAAATTTAAACCAGTTGTTCCATCAATAATCATTTCTTGAGGATCAACAGTAACATCTAATCCATAGATTTCATTAATAACATTAATATCAAACTCTTTCTTTGCAGGCGTTGTATTACCATAGTAAAGCCCATCAGGTGAACCAAAAGCTTCGACGACGACTTTATATGCACCCGTAGCTAGTTTGCTTGTTCCAGTATAAACATTTACCCACGTTTTAGCACTACCTACCTTATCTGCAATTTTAACTCTAATAGTTCCATCAATATTCGGATAATAATTAACTCCTGCAATTTTATAATAAAGACCTAATAAAGACGTACCACTAACAATTTGTCCTTGACTATTCTTTAAATAAATCTTTAATCCCATTTTATAATCTAAGAAACGAGTATCATAAACGGTACTTCCGCCAACTTTTGTTTGAGTATATACCGTATCTAAATCAAGTAGAAAAAACTCTCCCGCATAAATTTCATTTTTACTAATAGTTCCAGTAACATTTACTGACGCATCATGATCTGTATATATATTATATACCATATTTGGTTGCTGAACACCAAGAACATTAATTATTGTATGCCCATTACTATCAAGCAGTTCAAATAATAGTGAATTGCCTAATGCGGTTGATGAAATTGTAGTATCTTCAAAATCAATAATGAAAATAAATTCTTCAGCACTATAATCATCAATCGCATTATAATATTGAGCATTCTTAACTGCATCATCATAATAAGCTCCACTATTATATGCTCCCATTACTTCAAACATCGATAAATTATATCGAATATCTCCATATGTAGCCAATTGGTTGATTGCATCTTGAACGTCTTGTGCCGTTATAACGTGATAATAATATTCTGGCAAACTAATATCACTTAAATCAATCATTGTAATTTTGGTATTTTCAGGTAAAACATAATTTGAAATTAATGCTCTATGATATCCTTGTTGATATAAATTTGTTCCATCAGCAAACAAGGAGAAATAAGTACTAAATGACGATTTTGAGCTTATCTTTACATTTGTCGTAGCAAATAAATCATATTTTCTTCCTTCAGTTATGGCACCTTCATAGTCATTTGTTGTATAAAGAGCTCTAGATAAATTAACATTAACAACTAATCTTTCGGTTTCATTCGTTAAATCATCAATTCTAGTAATTGCCATAATAATTATTTTAACAGTACCCATACTACCTGCAGTACCTATATTTTTAGAGTGAATTAAATAGAAAAGTAATGATGGGATATCTGTAGTATTATCACCAACATAGGTTCTTGTTCCAATAATAGGAGTTGTACTACTTGTTAAAAAGCCAGTAGTTCCTGAAGTAAGCCAACCAGTATTACTTGATTCCATTTGTAAAGCCATTACGCTATCAGCAATAGTAGAACTTGCAGCAACACGACTTACATTATTTTTATCAACAAGTTCTATCCCAGCAGCAATACCCGTATAGTCAAAACCTAGTATTTCAAATGAAGTGTTTTCTTGTGAAAAGTCATTAAAAGCCAGTTCCGTTGTTCCTAATGTTGAATACTTCGATGCTACTAAATCAATATCATATTCAATAACTTTTTGACCAACAACCCACATATACATATCCGAATCTGGAGGCGTTGGCTCGATATATCCAATTATAGCAGTTGAATCATCCTCATTAATAGTATTAGTATAAAAACCATCTACTGTTATATCGTGATTTAATTTATGACTTCCAGCTACATAAGAACCTGAGTCAATTATATCTCCCCAATCAAGTAAATCCCCAAAGTTGTGTTTATCATATATTCCAACACTTACATCCCCACCACCAGTTACTTTATAAAGTCCAAAGAAGCTCATTCCTTCAACATCTCCAAATATAGTAACGTTTTGGTTTTTAGCAATGTTTAATGCTTTTGCATTATCGGCTAAAGCGTAAATTCTATTATCCACATTTTTTACAATAGTACCACTGTCTTCATCAATGGTAACAGTAGCAAGATTATTATATTGATCAACACTTCTAAACTTTTCAACTAAGTTAAACCCTGTTTGAAAGAACATATTTGAATTATTTTTTAATACCAATGTTTTAATTCTTGATAACGTAAATAAAACATCAGAATATTCATTAACTCTATCTGTTGCTCCGATTAATTGAATTGAACTATTATCTATTGTTAAAGTATCAGTTCTTTGAATAGATATATTCGTTTTAGGATTTGCATATGTTCCATAATCTTTAATACTAATAACACTAGTACCGCCAGATGATGAAGCATTACCACTTCCAAAGATAGATCCTTCAATATCAAAGTTATCATAATTATTACCATTAATATCTATTACAATTGCATTAGTAACACTAATAAATGAATAGTCGTATATTTCTGAACCTGATGCGTTAGCTTCACCACCACCAAAGACAGTTCCTTTAATTAAGATATCGCCTTTTACTACTGTAGGACCAGTTACAACGCTTGCACCAATGTTTACATCCGCTTCGCCATAAACTTTAGAAGTATTTGCTCCACCATAGACATTACCATAAATTAAGCCACCTGCAATATTAACAACAGCTTGTGAATTATTGGTTGATTCTTGTCCTGTAACAGCAGCGTTTCCTCCACCAAATACTGAACAAGTATTTAAAACAGTACATGATGTAGTTCCAACAACTGTGTCGCCACTTACCGTTATATTTGTATTTAATTTTACAGTAGCAGTTTCACCATTTCCACCACCATAAGCACTGCCGTAAATAGTACCATCTTTGATATTGACAAAAGTATTGCCATTAACAGCACCTTGATTTCCGCCGCCATAAAGATTTGAAACAATTATACCTCCTGTTACATCAAGAGTAGTATCTGTGGTAACAGCAGCTTGATTTCCTCCACCATATAAATTAGTGATAGTTCCGCCAGTTACTAATGTCTCAGCAGCACTTGCCACCGCCTCATTTCCACCACCATATAAAGAAGTAATTGTTCCACCATTTACTTCAACAGATGTATTTGTAACACTTGCTTTGTTACCACCACCATATAAGTTAGTAATTGTTCCATTAGTTATTTCGACATTAGTATTTCCAGAAATTGCTTGATTTCCTCCACCATAAACAGATCCTAATGTACCATTTAAAATATCCACATTAGTGGTGGTAGTTTGACCACCAGCATTATTACCACCATAAACTTGATTAATTGTGCCATGTTCTACAATAACATTTGAAGTTGTTACAGTACCAAGTTGATTAGAACCACCATATAAATTAGTAATATTTATAGTATTACTTCCTCCGGTAAGTTTATGAGTCTTAACATTTGTTGTAGTAGCTCCAGCTTGATTTCCTCCAGCAAAGACATTCGTCATTGTTCCATTATATATATCAACATTACTTGTTGTAACACTAGCCTGATTACCACCACCATAAACTTGATTAATCGTACCACCATTTACACTTAAATTAGTAATACTTGCTGTTGCTTCATTTCCGCCACCAAAAACCCTTGTAATATTTCCATCATTAATTGTTACATAAGTATTAGTAGTTACAGCTTTATTACCACCACCATATATGTTATCTGCTGTTGTTCCATTAAAAGTTACATTGCCTGTAACAGTTGTACCACCAGCATTATTACCACCATATATATTTGCAAAGCTTCCTTGATTTATTAGAACATTAGAGGTAGTTACTGTTCCTGATTGATTAGAACCACCATAGATATCTGTTACAGTAATATTTTTTGTAGCATCTTGATATGCCCTAACATTTGTTGTTGTAACACCAGCTTGGTTGCCGCCACCATAAATACTAGGAATTGTCCCCTCAGTATTATAAATATTTACATTGGTAGTTGTTGTCGCAACAAGATTTCCGCCACCATAAACAGATCCTAAAATAGTTGCTCCATTTAAATTAACGTTTGTCTCTTGACAAGTTCCTCCAACGTTATTACCACCATAGATATTTGTAACTTGTCCTGTATTAATCGTTATATTCGTATCAAGAACTGTTCCTGATTGATTAGAACCACCATAAATTTCATTACAAGTTGAACCATCTAAATAAACTTTTGTAGTATCGATTGAAGTGTTTTTCCCCCCACCAAAAGCAGTACCTACAATACCACCATTTAAATGAACTTCAACATTTCCTACAGGTTTACCATTTTGATCAAAACCACCATAAACATATGCCGTTGTACCACCGTTAATATCTACTCTTATATTCCCTTTTACATATGGAACAGTTGAACTATTTCCTTTAGCACCGCCAAAAACTTCTCCGGTAATTGTTCCATTATTTACAGTTACAGTTACCTGTTTGTTATTTGCGGCTTCACCTGTTGTAGTAGCATTAACAGTTCCATAAGCTGAGCCACCATAAACATTCCCAGAAACATTAGGCCCAGAAGTAGAATTACCAATGGTAACAGTAACATCATCTCTAACAAAAGTTGCTGCTCCTTCACCACCACCATAAACATTATTGACATTTCCACCATAAACATTAACCTTAGTTGTTCCATAAACCGTTCCCGTGATGTTAGAGCCACCATAGATACCTCCAGATATATTTCCACCATAAACATTTACATTAATGTCAGCATCAATATTATAAAAGGTTAACCCATTAGCGCTATGGCTATAATTACCAGCACCATTTCGATTTGCTGCTCCATAAACAGTACCTAAAATATCACCACCATATATATTTACTTCCGTTACGGTTGGTGATGAAGATGCTGCATTACTATAACCGGTAGCTCCATAGTTTCCACCACCATATACACTTTTTCGAACTAAAGCATCTCCATTAATAACAATATAAGAGTTTGTTACTGATCCAACCCCAACTGATGAGCTATTACCATTTCCAGCACCTAAAACATTACCAGCAGTAACTTCCGAAATTGGTTCTAAAGTTCCTGCATTAACTAAATTCTCATCGCCAACAATAGCATGCCCGCCAACATAAACATAAGAACTGCCATTTAAAGTACCTGCTGCTGTCGATCCTCCTGTATCACTACCTTGAATACCATTTGATCCACCAAAAATACTATAATTAACAATACCTCCAGTATGTTGAATAATTCGATTACCATAAGTTGCCGAACGACCAGCTCCTCCAATAACAATATCAATGCTACCCCCTTTAATATACATATAGGTATCATTATAATATTCCATACTTGAAGCTGAAAGTGGACCACCAATTAAATTATAAATCCAGCCACCTTCAATAGTAGCTGTTCTTGATGAATAATGGGTTCCACCATTTAATCCCCCAACATATATACCAGAGATATAATCTGATTTGTTAGTTCCAAATTCACCGCTTTTAACTGTTAAATTCAAAGCACTATCAGTTACGCCACCTGGTGAATAAATAGAACTTCCCCAAGCTCCTGCGGCGGTTGACCTTACCTCAAGATTAGTGTTAATATTATTTACCCGATCATAATCATTTCCATAAGTTCCTAGCACTTTAAAAGTATAACTATAACTTCCCCCTGACGCTGTTGAAAGCCCAAGCGAATTATAATAGCCAGACTCAACAATAAAGGTGTATTTTCCATAATTACCCGAAGATGAGGAATAAGCACCAATCATCGTTGAAAAGGTTGCTAGATTACCACTTTCTTTAACAATACCTCTTCCTATCTTTACATTATTCCATCTTCCATATAAAGAAAGCCCATTTATTGGAGTGATCGAAGAGTTTGACAAATATGTATTTCTTGAATAAAATCTCATCTCTTCAATTCTTATATCATTATAAATATTTAAATTATTTCTTATTTGCCAATATGTTGAATTTTTATAGCTGACGCCATTGTTTATTGCCGTAATTGTACAAGGGTTTGGTTGCGATGAAAAATTGCTAGTAAGATTAGCTCTTAGAACAATAATATTGGTATCTCTAGTTATAAAATAATAATATGTTACTCCTGAAACAGCTACCTCGACGGTACCATTAGCATCAGTATTTTTAATATATTCTAAATAAACACAACCATTTGAATTATTACAAGTACCACTTGTAAATTCAACATTATTAAAATCAAAATAGCCAACAAGTGAAACTCCATATGGAATTCTTATTTCACGATAAAAACCTCCTACTGGATCACCTAAAGCAACTTCATATCTTGTTTCAGTACTAACTGGCTGTGGATACACTACTGAGAACGTATAGCCATACCAATAACTATATGATCTAGAATAATAAGTAAGGCTAGGATCGAAAATATTACTTAAAACAGCTGTAAAAAAGGTACAAGAGCTTGAATTACAAGTTGAGCCACCCAGATCACTACGTCCACCTTGATAATAAGAATTTGATGGGAATGTTTCACCATAACTAATAGTTTCTTGATAATAATAGCCTGTTAAATTATAAACAACAATCGTTCCATTAGCAGCTCTTAGAGTATAACCAGTATACATCTGATTCATTACATTAGTCCACTGATTATTATTAGTAATATTCACTGCATTAGCATATGTCCACGAGGTATAAAAATCGATTATAATTGGTACTGGAACTCCACTTTCATATGTAACAGGAACTTTTACGCTTCTTACATAAGTATCAATATCTAATGTTATCTTTGCTCCTTCATATAAAGTAGTCCACCCATTAAATGCTTTATTATTTGGTCTATTTGCCCAAGGATTATCTATTAAATCAAATTCTATATAATCATCGGTAAGGTCTGGCGTATTATTAGTATTTACTTCATAAACCTTATAATAAACATATTTATTTTGTAGTTCTGTTAATGAGACATAACCCACATGTCCTAAACTATTATCAACATGATGCTGGTAATCTTCGCCATTATAAGTTACCTGTACCGTTACTAAATTCGATGAATTATATACATTTTTATTAACTCTTGTTGGTAAAGTGCCATCAGTGTTATAAGTAAAGTTTAGTCCTTCAAAATAATCTAAATCAGCTTGATAATCATTAACATATACGGTACTACCACTAATACCACTATCATGAAAATCAATTACTGGTGGATCTTCTTCTTCTGGTTCTCCAACGCCAGTATTAAGAAGCCTTATTGTATTATTTCTATGAGCCCAAGTTAAAGAAGAATTTAAGTTAAACTTTTCAATTACAGCACTTACTGAATAACTATTATCAAAAGTAATTATTTGACCAGTTTTAGTAAAAGTATAAACATTACTAAAAGAAGTTGAGTTATTATAAATTAAAGCATAACCATTATTTTTATGAATTATATAACTAATATTTGAACCATTATAATTATTTAATAAATTACCACCATTAGAACTAGTATTATCTACATCAGAGAAAATATTAGAAATATTATTTGCTCCTTGATCATTTACAACAAGGCCTGCAACATTATGATAATAATTTACATTATCTGTTATATTATAATTTATTGCTGATAAAGATATGTTGTGTATTGTTGAGCTAGATGCGCTTATAGCAAGTGTTGCAACATTACTATTTTCAAGGCCAGATGTAATACTTGCTCCAATAATATTCATATTACTTACATTGGCATTATTTAACTCATAAAACAAAGCATAATGACATACACTAGTATATGGGTCTATTACTTCAAGACCACAGTCATTAATTCTTAAATTAGAAATTGTATAACCATTTCCATCAAAATTACCACTAAAAATTATCCCATAATTAATATAGGAAAAATTTAAATTATTTAAATCAATATTATTTGATAAAACATAATATTTATTATAATAGCTACTATAATTTGGACCATTAAGTAAAGAATAAAAATAAGCAAGTTCTGAGCCCGTTGATATTTCATAAGGACTATTAACAGTTCCATTTCCTGATGTAAAAGATGTTGCTACACTTCCATCCCAAACCGAAGAAGTTGTTTTCTCAGTAAGCGTTGGATAAAAGACAAAAAAGAAAACAGCCAACAATATCATTACGCCGCTTATAATAAGACGATGTTTATTAAAATACTTTCCTATTTTCTTCAGCATCCTTAACACTCCATATTATTATATAGATTATACCATATCTTCGCATAAAAATATAATAAAGATAATATAATTTAGCTCAAAATTAAACAAAAAAAATATACTGATAGTCAATCAGTATATCTTTTGTGGAAAAACTACCTTAAACCTGTTTTTCGACTAAAAAAACATAGAATAAGTGATATCAAGCATCCACAAGTGTACACCTTAGTTAACGGCTTGATATATAGGGGAATCAGTAATAACCAATATAGCATTTACTATACTAGCTAAAACCAAAAGAAGTGCTCCCATTTCTTTAAATCCTTTAGAGATCATAATCGAAACGGACCTACTCGATAAGTTACTTAAAGAGTTAATGCGTTGTTCACACAAATAACACCAAAAGATAAAACCTATCAGAAAATAGTACACGATAGTCAAAATAATTTTTGTTATTTCAACAACCCCTAAACTATTAACTAGATTTAGTCTAACATATGTAAAAATAAAAAGCAATACTTTTTTTGTTAGTTTACAAATTTATTTTTTTATTTTAAAAAAATGTTATTTTTTCATCACCATTTTGAGTTTTAAGCCCAATTTAACACCACACTTTTTTAGTGTAAAGCTATATGTAAAATTTTACGTTTTCTTACAATATATATGTAAAAATTTATACACTTTAGTGTATAATAGTAGTAAACAAGAAGGGAGTGATGCAAATTGAAATTAAATAAAAAGTTAGTTCTTTTACTTGCTGTGATATCGCTTGCAATATGTATTTCTTTAATTCAATCGACATATGCTAAATATGTTACCCAAGCTGACGCTAATGCATCACTTACAATAGCTAGATGGAATATTCTAGTAAATAATCAAGATGTTATCGCAGAATCTGATTTTTCTGATGTAATCACTCCAGCATTTTTAGGTTCAACACATATTAAATCTGGTGTTATAGCACCAACTGCTGAAGGATATTTTGATGTTACAATTAACGGAGAAAATACTGATGTATCTTATCAATATTCCCTTATTGCAACATTAAGTGACCAAAATACGGTTACTGATTTAAGAATAACAAAGTATGAAATAGAGGGTATTGAATATGCTTATACTCATGGAGATGCAATATCAGATACTGTTTTATTTAATCAATCAGACAAAACCATCACAATTCGTTTTCACGTTTCGTGGTATGAAAATTCTATAGATGAAACAATGGACAATGAAGCCGATACTTTAGCAACAATTAGTGGCGTTGCTGCTGTTGCTGTCAATTTACACTTAGTTCAAGTCCAATAAAAAACCAGCACTTATTATGGGCCGGTTCCTTGAGTTATAAATATTTTTAATTTTAAAGATATTGATGGTAATGTTGGATAAAGAACTTTATAATCGTAGGCATTTTTACCCCAAGTCGTATCAGCTGCATCATCTCCGCCTTCATATGGCCAAACTATACCAACCGTAAAGGTTGCTACTCCATATTCTTGCTCAATTATAGTATTAGTAAGGGTAAAACTTATTGTAAAAGGATAATCTTCTTCAAGACTTGCTATCATATCAGCACTAGATAAATCATCTGGATCTGGCGCTTCTCCTGCCTCTGCCCTTCCTTCAATTGTTTTAAAATTATAATTTAAAATATTGCCTTCCAAAAGAGTATACGTAACGTTTGCAGAAATATCACTTAAATTTTGAATTTCAATCTCTTTTTCATAATCGTCCATGCCTGGATAAATGCTATCTACTTCAATATCTATATAATCAGTAATTTGCTGACTATCGCTTTCCATCAATATTCTCCAGCTTCTTACTCTTACATTAATGTTTCCTTCAACTTTTTCATTATATATAAACCAAGCAAAAGTATTGCTTATAAGCAATATTATTAGAATAACAATATGAGAAACTTTTACTTTCTTTTTAACAACTTTCCATATAGTTGCGTATTTACTTTTCCCCTTTTTCATTATCATCACTCTCTTCTTTGAGCTGGAAAACAATTCTAACAACTTGAATAGATGCAATTAACCCTACAATTGTAAATACAATATAATTTATTACTATATTATTAATCAACTTACTTATAAAACTTAATAAATAAGCTCTATACATAACTTTACCATATATTTGATCATAAGAAATCTCTGGATCAACCACGTCATTGGCAAGACCTTTAGTTGTAAAAAGATATTTCCCTTCTTCTTTGGTTTTACTAATTACTTTGTGGGTTACAACCATCCCGTTAAAATCACCCTTATTTCCCAAATATGTTACATCATCACCAACAACAATTTTTTCAGCAGGAACTTTTTTTGTAAAAAGGATATCACCAATATCATATTTTGGAGCCATTGACTTTGAAACAACACAAAAGACTCTTAATCCCCCAACAGCTAAATTATTATCAGAAAACCTTTGTAATATAATGATAAATAATACCAGTAATAAAATAACCGTAGTGATTGCTTTTATAATTTTATAAATAATACTAACAACTTTATTTTCAAAAATTTTTCTTAACTTTTTCATAAACTACTCCACAAATTTAAAATTAATTATCTTACTTAATGCGCTTTGAATCTTACTATTAAATGCTTTTTCAACTTCTTCAATAGATGCCATCTTCTTATTTCTTATTACAGCAATTTTATCTCCAATAATATTTTCAAGTTGTTCCAAAGGCATATCAGTATTTATCTCTATTATTTTATTAATCATATTATTTGTAACTCTTTCAATCACTTCTCTACTAAGTTTTTCTTTTGATGCTGTTTCATCAATATCATTCACAGCTAAATAATTAAGTAAAAAAACATCATCAAATAAACCTTTAGTTGCTTTATTATCCTTATAAACCTTTCTATCTTTAACAGCTTTATTACTAACCTCAGGATTTTCAGCTAAATAATTCCATAATTTCATTGCATATTGGAAGTTTGTATTCTTTAAAATTAAATTAGTCTTTTTTACCGGAGGAATTACTTTAGCCACATGTTCTTTAGCAAGCGTTTTATATACTTCTGTATTAGTTAAGTCAGAAATATGTAATTCAAGTTTTTCAATTCTTTTATCAACAGGCATTTCAGAAGAACCTTTATATTCTTTATTTGATTGCTTCCTACTTTCCATGGCAACATTAATATTAATGTTTTCTCCCGCTACTTTACTTGATCCAGTATATTCAAATTTTTTAGCATCCTTATAATAAGAAGAAGTAACTAAATTTCTTTTTTTAAGATCTACATACATTCTCATATTTTGAATCAAAGTATAAATTACTCTGTTTTCATATGTATTATAACTTTCATCTTTGTTAATATTCAATATTTTAGAAGGTTTAACTTCACCTTGTTCATTAATCTCTTGAATAAAGTTGGTATTTTTAGATAAATGTTTAATGCTTTCTACAGTTATTCTACGAGCTTTTTCAACATTAACAATTTCTTCTTCATTAACAATAAAACGATTGGGATTTCTTAAAATATTATCAAGATAGGGAATTGTTTCTTCCATTAATTCAAGCCATTCAAAATCAGCTTCAAAGCTTTCTGAATTTTGTTCTACTTTATATACTGAATTTACATGCCCGTTAAATGACTCTATCCGATTTGGATCAGAGGCATTATATAAGGAAAAAATCTTTGGTTCATCCATCTTTTAAGCCCCTTTCTAACTCATTTTCTTAAGTCTTGTTACATATTCAATACATTCTTTCATTTTCCCTTCTCCGAATGTTTTATTTAAGAAATCAACAAAACCATCTATCTCATCTCTAATATATGATATATTAAGTTGTTCAAATTTACGTAATATTTTTCGGGCAATAAAATAATCTACTCCATCAACTTCCTCGCCACCACATGCAATAAATACTGGTACAAACTTTTTCATGTGAGCAACAATTCTATTACCAAAAGCAATACGGAAATGCTTAATAACATAATCATCCATTTCTTCAATTTTATTTAACATTTCTTCAGACATTTCATTAGATGCAATTGCATCTTCAAATAGACCATTTAAATATGAATAGTTTATATCTTGTGCTGGAACATCTTCTGGTTCAAATACCTTTCCTTTATCATTGATATCAAGAGGCATAGCACGGTCATAAACTTTATCTGTAACCATAAAAGTTGAGTCGTCATTATTAATAGTTCCAATATACCAAACGTTTGGAGGTATTTTTAACTTACCACTAATAAGATTTTTAGGATCGCTTTTCCATGCAGAAGACACCACCTCTACTATCCATTCATCCTTATTAGGCATCTCCAAAATAGAAAGCATTTCTGCAAAATAATACTCAACACGAGAGATATTCATCTCATCTAGTATTACTGTGTATATATCATCGGTATAACCCGCTTCATATAACGTCTTTAAAATATCTGTTTCATTAAACTTCTTAGTAAACTCATTAAAATAACCAAATAATTCTGACCTATCACGCCATGATGGTTGAACTGAAGCAACACACGAATCATGCTTTAAAAATTTACCCCACGCATAAGCAAGTGATGTTTTACCGGTTCCAGAAATACCTTGTAAAATAACAAGCTTTGTTGAAGCAAGTGCCGATATAAATAAACGTATCATATCGGTTGTATAATATAATCCTAGTTTACCTGCTGCAAAATTTCTAAATAATTCTACTAATTCTTCTAATGTAAAAGAATTACCATAATTTTGAATTTTATAATCTTTAAACATGATATCTACATCATGAAGTTTTGAAAAACGAATATCGGTTGTTTGATCAACACCATCTTCTTCACTTAAATCACTATCAGCTATCCCCTCAGTTGGAGACTCACCAGGTTTTAAACCTAATTGAGATACTTTCATTGCTAATATATCTTCCTTTTCCTGTACTAAAGAAGCAACTTTATTATTTAATTCTGCTATTTCTTCAAGCATTGACTCTTGTTCAACAATTGTTTTTCTAAATCTTAATAATCTTCTTATTATGAAAAAGATAAGTAATACAAAAGCAACTATTAATATTAGTAATATTAAAGAAGCTATTCCAAATAAAACCCATTCCCCAATTCCAAAATCAGATTTATATCGATTAGTAATATTAATATAACTAGAGATATTAACAATTTTAAGGATCCCATTCCAGATACCTTTTACCATCGTAGCAAAACCTGAAAAAAATTGAGACAAAAATTCATATAAAAATCTAAAAAATGTACTCATCTTTACCTCTATATTGTAACAATAGTTGTTCTTATACTTTCCCTACTCTCTGTAATCATATCATAATAATCATATTTTTCATATACAAAAACATAAGAAAATAAAACTAAAACTTCTAAATCATTATTATATGTTTCATCCAAAGTAACAGCTATACTATAACCATCTTTTATAAAACTCTCTATCATTTTTCTGTTTTTTATAAAAGTATCATAAGTAAAATGAATACTTATTTTTTGTTTTAACAAAGGATTATTTAAAGTATTTAAATACCTTAGAATTTTTTTGTTTTTAGAAAACAACGATTCAGGAAATCTAACAACATATTTTTTCTTATAATCTAAATTAATTACATCGCTAAGAGCTTTTAATGATAACATATTATACATTAATAAACATTTGTTTTCATTAACTATTTCTCCTGAATAAGCCTTATCTATTGCATATTGACTATAAAGTTTAGAGATATTACAACTTTGGTCTATATCAACAAAATATAAATTACGACGATATCTTTTTTCTTTTAATTCAAATTCTTTAACATCTGACAAATTATAAAAAGCTTTCTTTTGTTTTATAAAGTCTTTAACAACCTTCTTAAAATTTTCTTTAACATCATCAGTATATGCAAGTTTAATTATTTCATCACTAAATAATGTATCAAATAATGTGTTTATATCAGAATACTCACTTACTTCATCAATATAAAGAACATAACCCATCAAAGCAAAGATGTTTTTTATATCATTTGTTTTATCTTCATTTTGTTCTAATAACTCCTTAGCTACTAAACGCAAGTCTTTATTAATTCTTTCCACAATTTTAATTACCGAAGCATAAGAAGAAATATTATAATACCTTACATCAATATATTTCTCAATAAAAGGCATTACTAATTTTGCATTGTACTTGTTATCTAAAAGAGTTTTATAATACTTTGTTAAAAATGCTTTAACATACTTAATATATTTATCTACCACACTGTCCATTTTCCCTCCTATATAGCGCTAAAAGTAATAATCGGTGTTGGATTTACAATAGGATATGTATAATTAGCACTAACATTTCTTTTGTAAAATCTTATTTTAGTAGTACTTACGGCATCAACATTAAAAGTTACAGAACTTACATAAGATATCCCATTATATAAAGTATATGTTTTTTGAGAATTATTTAAAAGATCATTTGTTGTATCCAAAATTATAGTAGCAGGAGCAAAACTTAAAGTTACAACAGCAGATGCGAAATTTGCTTGATCAGCAGGTGAAAGGGAATTATATTCATCAATAGATATTTCATCTCCAACATTATATGAACCAGTTGCTACTCTACATGTGTAACTATCAATTGAATTTGTTATAATAAAGTTTAAATATGTTTGTCCTGCTTTATCAACAATCTCATAGTCAATACCTTCTTTTCCAACAATTAATTTATATCTAGCAGATAAAGTTTTCGTATATGGAGAGGTTGATGTTGCTGTAATATCTATCGTTACAAATTCTCCGCTAGCAAACGCTCTTTGAGGTGTTGCGGTAAGTACAAAACTATCTGTTAACTCATCGGTATATATAACTCCACTTGTACTATTAATAGAGCATAATAAATCTTGACTGCAAACATAATCAACTTCATAAGCTACATCAGAATCAGATGTAAGAAGATTATTCTTATGATTATTAAGTTCAAATTGAATATCAAAACTTCCTACACCACCCCAATTATTCATTTCATAATTGATTCCGCCTTTTTTTAATTTATCACTACTAAAAAAGAAGCTATCTGCTTGAATAATATAATAGTTAATAAAATCATAGATATATTTTGAAAAAGTAATGCTTAAAGGAACAAGAAAAACAATTACAACACTAATAATTAATAGTTTTCTTTTAGATATTTTTTTCATAATGCTCCTTCCTACTTTATAAAAATAAGTATAACATAATCGCTAGTCTTAAACAACTTGTTCAGCCGATACAATCACTGATATCATTTCAATTTTGCCTTGATAATCATCAGGAAAATCTTTATATTCAGGAGGGAAAGTTACTACTATTGTATATTGATCCGTTTCATTTGCACTATGAAGAAAAGTTCTTTGACCAGTAGTTGTTAGCATTTGATAATAAACATCTGCTTCTTGAATAATATTTCTATTTACAATAATATCTGTTGCACTTGGTGAATATACCTCGTTTCTAATAACCTCATAGCTAAGAGGTAAATTAGTAGTTGTCTTAAAAGCAATAGAATATTTTAAATCTACTTTAGCTCTTAAACCATCTTTAAAATTATTAACATTAATTGTATAAAGATATTTATCTGTCGAAGGAGCAAGTCCTTCTAAGGTTATAGTTTGTTCTTGAGTACTTTGCCCTACTACGAAAAAAGCTACCTGAGGATTAGCATACATTTGGGCTGTAGATGTATATCTTGAATATGTTAAACCGATGATATTAATAATAATAATAAGTGCTAAAATAATTGAACTAAACTTAATTGTAAAGGAAAATTTTTGCCGATCAAAGATTTTAAAAAAACTTTTAGTTGTCATTTTTATTATCCCCATTCATTTTACTATCAATTTCTCTTTGTATTTCATTTAAATCAAGTCTTATCGTATAATTAATAAACTCTTCTTCCTTCTTTTTTAAAATAACATCTTTATCTTGCTGCGATTTTTCTAATTTTTGATACAAACTAATTATTTCTTCATCACTTAACTGTGGAGCATCATCATAACTTCTAGCTTCTTCGAGACTTTTATTATCTACTTTGCTTAGCTTCTCTTTGGCGATGTTTTCTTGTCTTCCTTTATAAGAAAAGGCTAAATCAAATAAAAGTAAAGTAACAAAAATCATTATTACTACCGATGGTGTTGTCAAAATCTTTTGCCATATTCCAGCTTGAACTAAAACCTTTACAACTTTACCTATTATAATATCGTTTTTAATAGTCCCATCAATAGAATTATTTGCATCACCTTTAGTTACATAACCATTATCATTAATATCAATAATACGATGGGTAATAAAATCCATATCTTTTTTATAAGTGATAATGTCATCTGTATTATATTTTTTTTCTGTCTTTACAACAATAATATCATTTTGATTTATTGTTGGAGCCATACTTCCAGTTGCTACATTAAATACTGAATATCCAAAAAGAGATAAATATTTATTATCTTTCTTTAAAATTGTATTAACTTTTATAAAAGCAACAAAAAGAAGCAATGCAATACTTGCATATGTTAAAAAATCTAGTAACAATTTAAATCCTTTTTTTATTACTCTTTTCACTTTCTTCCTCTTTATTATTAAGGGGCAACATAAGGGGTTATAGCTTCTCCTAAATATTGGACAACATTTACTGTTACTGGAATAGGAATTCCCACCCCAGGCACAATACCTAATGCTGTATCAGTTGCATCATAACCGCTTTGATTTTGCCAATCAATATTAATTCTTAAATTAATTATCTTGTTTTGAATAATGTCTGCAACACTTATCACACCAGAATAAGTACTCGGTCCCGTTTGAATAATGCTACTTCCTACTGGTACTGTTACACTAAAAACAATATTATCTGCATATGGTGTATCAATAGCAACATCAATATCATATCGAACTGCAACATCTGTTGAAGTTGCATCAAGAGATATATCAAAATAACCACTTCTGCCTGGAGCAATATATCCATCTTCAACAGTGGTAGAATCTTCAAATGTAAATGTAGTAACAGTAAATGTTTCAACTTGGCCAGTAGTAATTTCGACATTATTTAATTTAATAACCCATTTACCTATTGCTAAAAGAGCTTCTGCTTCGGCATTTCTTTCAAATATAGCGTAAGTTTTAGACACAACAAGAAGAGTTATTATAAAAAAAACTAAAACAGCTAACCATAATCTTCTTTTAACTCTTCTTTTCTTCACCGCTTAATTCTTTCTTACTTTCTTTTTTAACTTCTAAAACAATACTATATACTTCATATACAACAGCATATAAAGTAGGAAGAATTATTAAAAACATAAAACCCCATCTTGATTTTAAAACTCCTAGTATTAATCCTACTTTACGCCACACTATAGCGCCATCAGCTTTACCCATAATATGACCATAGGACCTATCTATAGAATCAAACTTAAAGACATCTTCTGCTCTATCAATTCTGTCTATATCAATTACTTGACCTAAATTAATAAAGCTCATTGTTTCTTTATTACCCATGTAAAAAAATAAATAATCTCCAATATTGTAATCATTTTCTTCGCCTTTTTTAACAATAACAAGATCGTGTTTTTTAAATTTAGGTTCTAAAGATTTATTATCTACTACAAAAAGTGAATAATCTCCAAAATCGCTTACCATATAATCATTATATGCTAGTAAGCAAATCGTTGTTATAATCGCTACTACTACCCATATTGAAACGATTATTCCCTTGATAAACTTCATTATTATTCTCATATATTATCACCATTAAAATAATATCATAGATTATTATTTTATACAAATCAAAATGAGTAATTTGCAATAGTTTTATGATAATGTCAGTATAGTTAGTTTTTTAGAAAAAATAAAACCCTTAGCTTTCTAAGGATTTATTATCACACTATTTTAGCGACTTAATTGTCCTTTTATATATTATGTTATACGATTCTCCAACTATTTTTATATTATTAGGCATAACATAGATGCAAGAGCATTAGCTCGTTCTCTTTCAGCCCTTATCGTCTACTGCTATCTTTTTCTTCCCTCAATCCCTTTATTAAAATGTTCTTCCATTTGTTCAAAAAAAATTCTTAATTGTTCAGCAGTTATAATTACTGGTTTTCCACTTGATGTTTGAACACAAAAAATTGCTTTTGGGTGTGATTCTTTATTAGGTTTTTCCATTCTTTTCACCTCGCACATTAATGTACACTATATTCAATCAAATTTACGTTAACTTCCCATCTAAACTAAAACTCTTGGCATCTATTATCTTTACCGCTATAATTTTACCTATAAAGGCCTTATCAAAAGCAACATTAACAAGCTTAAAAGTATCAGTATATCCATACATCTTAGTATTATCTTTTTCACTAACACCCATTATTAAAACCGGGACCATCTTTCCCAATAATCTTTTATTATTTTCTTTCGAATATCTATTAACAAGTTCATTTAATGTTGCAAGTCTTTTTTCCTTTTCTTCTAAAGGAGTATCATCTTTTAATAAAGCTGCTGGTGTTCCTTTTCTTTTGGAAAAAATAAAAGTATATGCCCCATCAAATTTGCAACAATTAACTACATCTATTGTTTCCTTAAAATCCTCTTTTGTTTCACCAGGAAAACCAACAATAATATCTGTTGTAATAGCAGCTTTAGGAATCTTTTTTCTTATCTTATCAACTAAATTTAAATATTCTTCTTTAGTATATCGACGATTCATTTTCCTTAAAATATTGTTACTTCCTGATTGAATGGGAAGATGAATATAAGGCATAATATTATCATATTTAGCTATTACATCAATCATTTTGTCAGTAAAATTCCATGGGTGAGAAGTTACAAAGCGAAGTCTGGGAATTCCAAGTTTAGCTATATCTTCTAGTAAAGATGCAAAGTTATAATCAGAATATAAATCATTTCCATAAGCATTAACATTTTGACCAAGCAAAGTTATTTCTTGATAACCATTTTCTATTAAACATTTACATTCTTTTAATATTGCTTCTTTCTTTCTACTTCTTTCTCTTCCTCTTGTATAAGGAACAATACAGTAGGTACAAAATTTATCACAACCATACATAACATTTACCCACGCTGATATTTTAGAATCACGATGATATTTAACATTCTCAGGTACTATATCACTATTAGAGTGAACTTCAATATTTTGCCCCTTTTGTCTTTCTAAAAGCAGCTTTGGAAGATCATAAATATTATTGGGACCAATTATAATATCAATATATTTATGTTTATCTTGAAACTCTTTAACAACATCTTCTTGTGCTGCCATACATCCCATAATAATTATTATTAAATCTTTATTAAGTTTTTTTACATGTTTACATCTACCTAAAAAGCCAATTACTTTATCATGAGCATTTTCTCTTATAGCACAAGTGTTTAACAAAATAACATCAGCATCTTTAAGAACCTCTGTTTTGGACATTCCAAGCATAATTAAATAATTACTTATTTCTTCAGAATCATGAACATTCATTTGGCAACCATATGTTCTAAGAAAATATTTTTTATTTTTAAATACTTCTTCATATTTGATATTAACATCTTTATAAACAATATCAACTTTAGTTCTTGATTTTGCTTCTTCATAATTTGGAAGTTTCATTAAATCATCCCCTTTGGCTTGCAAAAGTATTATAACACAAAAGCGTTTTTATTTGTTATAATTTAACTGAGGTATCATATGAAATTTATAGATAATATCAAAAAAGAAGATTATATAAGCTTTTGGGAAAAACACCCTAATTCACATTTTTTAAATGCATACTTTTGGGGAAAGGCTAATAAAGCACAAAGAAATCAAGAACCTGTTTATGTGGGAATGACAGATGATAAAGGAAATATATTATGTGAAACCCTTTTATTAAAAAGAAAAACGCCCCTTAACATGTGTTATTATTATGCGCCGCGAGGATTTGTTATTGATTGGAATGATAAAAAATTAGTAACTGCTTTTACTAAGGAACTAAAAAAATATTTAGAAAAAACTAATGCTATATATTTAAAAGTTGACCCTGGAATAGAATATCAAGATATTGATGAAGAAGCAAATCCTATTAAAAATGATAATAATAATTATGAATTATTTAATTTTTTAATATCATTAGGTTATAAACATCAGGGGTTTAATAAATTATATGAAAAAAATCAACCACGTTATACTTTTAGAACATATTTTAAAAACTATAAAACTTTTGAAGATGTAGAAAAAACTATTTCTAAAACTTTTATGCGTTCTATTAAAAGGAGTTATAATTATGAATTAACAATATCTTTAGAGGATAATGTAGATCATCTTTATAATTTAATTTCTTTAGTTGCATTAAAAGATGGCTTTGAGCCTTTTAGTAAAAAATATTATGAAGATATTTTTAATTCTTATTATGAATATGGTTATGCTAAAAATTATACCGCAAGAATTAATCCTCAAAAGATTATTTCAAGTTTCGAAGATATCATTTCAAAAGAAAAAAATATTGATCGTATTAATAAATTCAAAAAAGATATTGAATTTTTAAAAACCAAAATTAAAGATGATGAAGATGAGTTTGTTATAGCTTCATTAGTGTGTGTGTACACTAAAAAAGGTGCTTGGTCACTTTATGTAGGAAGTGATGAAACCGCTGAATATACTGGAACTGTTAATCGTCTTTATTATGAATTTATGAAAGATGCTTATAATGACAAAAGAGATTTTGCTGATCTTTTTGGTACTATTGGAGATCCTCATTCTAAATTTAAAAATTTATCAGGAATATATGAATATAAGAAAAAACTAGGTGGTAAATATGTAGAATTTATCGGAGAGTTTGACATTATTAATAAACCCTTTTGGTATAAAATACTACCTACAATGCTTTCTTTTTATAGAAAAATTAAGAAAATTATAAAAAGAAAAGGAGATTAACCCTTTTCTTTTTTAATGAAAGTAAGTTTTGAATGACGTGGACTAATTTGCGCTTTGAAGTATATGATTTTTATAATAGGTTGTATGATATGAATAATTTAAGAATAATAATGTATTTATGTTATCCAAAACCCACTTCCAATATTCATTATACTCACCTTTATATTATCTTCAATGCATTGGACAAAATATGACAAAAGATTTATTTTCTTCCTTTCTAGGAAGATTATATTATATAAGACTGACATTTTCAAAAAAATTTGACACTTGGCATTAAAAAATAGTCTTTGATAAATATTTAATAATATCACTAAGATGCTTGATAGATTTTATATCATCTTCGGCTATTCCATAATATAAAGCATTCCAACCATTTTCTATTGGCATTAAATAATCACTTTTTAAAGTATCACCAATATGTAAAAATTCATCTGACTTATAACCGGTTTTTTGTTCAATATATTTATAGCTTTCTTTATCATCTTTTGTATAACCAATGTCATAAGAGTAAAAAACATAATCAGCAAGGCATAATAAATCTTTATCTAAATTATTAGCAAATAAATAGCACGAATTAGAAAAAAAGATTATTTTATAGCCTTCTTTTTTAAGTTTTTTAATAACTTCTTTTGCTTCCTTATTTATTATTGTTTCTTCTTCTTGATTAAATTTATTGTGAAAAAAATTATTAATATCATCGCTTTCATTAATATTTAGTACTTGACAAAACGATTTAACTAAAAAAGAAAATTTACCTTTTTTTTTGAAAAACCTCTTTATAGGCAAATCTTACTTCATCATATGGCTTTGCAACAAGATGAGTTAATTTCTTTAAATTATATTGATCTTCCTTATTATTTTTATTTAATAATATAGTTCCGCCAATATCAAAGGAAATTACTTTAATCATTGTATTCTTTTTTTGCTAAATTAACTATATTAGTAATAAACTCATTTTTACCTTGGGTATATTTAGCCCTTTCATTTGAATATTTTTTAGCTAATTTATTTTTTAAATCACAATATTCTTTTAAAGCAGATGGATGATCCATTAAATATCTTTTAAAATATGTTTGATTATAATATGTATTACTATTTTTCGTTGTAAAATGAAGATAATGAGTTCTAGCATCTTCTGGGCCTTTAGCAAAGAAATATCTATCACTTACTCCTTGTTGTCCCCTATTTTCATAATCATAATTTTTTAATAAATCATCTACTTCATTAATATCATTTAAATCTTCTATAACAATTAAAATATCAATTACTGGTTTAGCCAGTAATCCAGGAATAGATGTACTACCAATATGATGAATTTCTATTATTTTATCTTTTAAGACCTTTTTTAATAATTCTTCTTCTTTCTTATATTCCTTTTCCCAGTTTTTATCATAATTTAAAAGTTCAACTATTCCTCTTTTAAGTGCCATATTTCCTCCAATATAATTTTATTTTAACACATTTATCTTTGAATATTAAAACTTTTATTTATTTCATGTAACAAATCATCATTTAAGATGTTTATAATTGTTTCAAGTTTTACAAATAATTGTTTACCTTTTTTCTGTTAATTTAAAACTATTAAAATTTCGATCAAGTATTTTTCAAGGCAAATCAGTGCTTGGCATTAAAAAACCTGCTTTTTTAAGCAGGTTATAATTACTTTTTAGGAATAAGTTTTTCTTTTCCGCCCATATAAGGCCTTAAAGCCTTAGGTATAGTTACTGTTCCATCTTCGTTATAATTGTTCTCTAAAAGCGCTATTAAGCCCCTAGAAGTAGCTACTACAGTATTATTTAAAGTATGTAAGAAATAACTACCTTTTTCATTTCTAGCTCTAATAGCAAGTCTTCTAGCTTGAGCATCAGAAAGATTAGAACAAGAGGCAACTTCGAAATATTTTTGTTGTCTTGGACTCCAAGCTTCAATATCACATGATTTAACTTTTAAATCAGCAAGATCTCCAGAACAACATTCAAATTGTCTTACGGGGATATTCCACATTCTAAATAAATCAACTGTTAATTTCCACATCTTATTATACCAATCCATAGAATCTTTCGGCTCACATATAACAACCATTTCTTGCTTTTCAAATTGATGAACTCTATAAGTGCCTCTTTCTTCGATACCATGAGATCCTATTTCTTTTCTAAAGCAAGGCGAATAAGAAGTAAGAGTGATTGGAAGTTTATCTTTTTCTGTTATTTGATCTTTAAATTTACCTATCATTGAATGTTCTGATGTACCAATTAAATATAAGTCTTCATTTTCTATCTTATACATCATAACATCTCTTTCAGCAAATGACATAACACCATTTACAACATCACTGCGAATCATAAATGGTGGAATACAATATGTAAAACCATTATCAATCATATAGTCTCTTGCATGAGCAAGCATAGCATCATTAAGACGTGCAATATCACCCATCAAATAATAAAAGCCCTCACCAGAAGTTCTTCCTGCAGATTCTTTATCAATACCATCAAATTTAGTCATAATATCTGCATGATGAGGAATTTCATATTCTGGTTTATATGCTTTGCCATATCTTTCAATTTCAACATTTTCAGAATCATCTTTACCTATTGGTACGCTATCATCAATAATATTCGGAATAATTAACATTATTTCTCTTATTTCCTCAGCTAAGATTCCTTCTTCTTTTTCTAAAGCCTCAAGTTCTTTATTTATTTTATTTACTTTTTCTTTAGTAGCAGATACCATATCCATCTTTTTATCACGAACAAAAGCGCCTATTTGACTACTTATTTCATTTCTTTGATTTCTAAGTTCATCTGCCATAGTCTTTATTTCACGATATCTAATATCCTTTTCATAAACTTCATCTACTTTAGATAATTTTTCATCTTGAAACTTCTTTTTAATATTTTCTTTAACTAATTCTTTTTGTTCTCTTATTAATTTAATATCGATCATTTTTTCACCCTTTCTTTTAATTAATAATCTTTTAAAACAAAAAGATGATACCCTAAGGAGTAATTTCTTACGGTACCATCCTTTATTTTACTTCATTATATATAACGGTTATTAACCGGAGATGATTAATCTCTCTTTAGAAAGTAGATTTCTGTTAAATATTATATCTATTTCCACCAACCACAGACTCTCTTTAATATTTAGGTAACATACTTATCTTTCCTCAAGCAATTTAAATTATTTTATCACTATTATTGTTTTAAATCAAGGGCTATTTTCTATCATATTCCCTACTATATGATTATTCCGTGATAATGTCTTAATAGTTATTCCGCGATTATGTCCCAACTATGTTATATTACACCATTGAGGTGGAAAATGAGAAAGGTTATATTAA
>JGI24712J26585_10000837_pt1 | contig 26400 bp, 21 predicted proteins | sample BioPla3DNA2_FD_26585 | JGI IMG/M metagenome (IMG submission 26585)
TTAACAAGCCACTCTCCATAGAAAATATTATCACCAACGGCGGGGTCACGGGTGAAAGCTACACCGGTAGCAGATCTTTCGCCCATATTACCGAACACCATCGCTTGAACGTTAACAGCAGTACCCCAATCATCCGGAATATTTTCGATACGACGGTAAGAAACAGCTTTTTTACCATTCCAGCTCTTGAAAACCGCTTTGATACTTCCCTCTAATTGTGCTTTAGCATCATCCGGAAACTCAACTCCCAAAACTTTTTTAACAGTAGCTTTAAAATCATTGGATAGTTGCTCCAAATCTTCAGCAGTCATGTCAGTATCTGATGCGTACCCTTTTGCTTTTTTGAAAGCATCAAACTGGTCATCTAAAATTTTGCGGATTCCCACACCTTCTGCAGGCTCTAATCCTTCTGCTTTTTCCATTACCACATCAGCATACATCATAATCAAACGACGATATGAGTCATATACAAAACGTGGATTGTTGGTTTTCTTAATCAAACCGGGGATAGTGTTGGAACTCAAACCAATGTTCAATACAGTATCCATCATACCGGGCATTGATGCACGTGCTCCGGAACGTGAAGAAAGCAATAATGGATTAACAGGGTCATCATATTTGAGTCCCATGTTAGCTTCTACCGATTTCATACCTTCCCATACTTGATCCATAGTACCGGCTGGTAGTTGCTCATTATTTTTATAGTAGTCTGTACAACATTCAGTAGTGATTGTCATACCGGCAGGTACCGGTAAACCTAAAAGACACATTTCGGCAAGATTGGCACCCTTACCACCCAACAAATTTTTCATGTCAGCTCTTCCTTCAGCAGTCTTTCCTCCAAAGGTGTAAACATACTTTTTACTCATTTTTTCTAATTTTTAAAGTGTTAATTATATGTGAATTATCATTTCTTTTTAAAACGTGCAAAGATACTAAAAAAAAATGAGATTTTTGACAATAAATCTCTGTTTTTTAATGAGCCAAAAAATAAAACCCGAAACAGCATTAATACAAAAAAAAGAGGTACTTTTGCAGTTTACACTGACACGTAAAGAGCTAACATGAAAAAAGAGATTTTATCAAAAATAGAAAACAACAAAGAAGTAGTTGGAATTATTGGTTTAGGCTATGTTGGACTACCTTTAGCAGTTAATTTTGCCGAAGCCGGCGTCAGCACATTAGGATTTGATAAGAATCAGGAAAAAGTGGACATGATCAATCATGGCGACAACTACATTGGGGATATCCGTGATGCGGTGTTGCGCAGTGTTGTGATTGATGAGCACTTTTTAGAGGCCACTACCGACTTCTCGCGCATCCGCGAGTGCGATGCTCTGCTGATCTGTGTACCCACACCACTCGACAAGTTTCGCAAGCCCGATATGAGCTATATCGAAAGTGCATGTATCGAGATTGGACAAAATATGACTCCGGGGACTTTTATCTGTTTGGAGAGTACCACCTACCCTACTACTACTGAAAATTTCATGCTTCCCATCATTGAACGGGAAAGCGGACTAAAAGTAGGAAAAGAGTTCTGGATGGCTTATTCTCCCGAACGGGTGGATCCCGGAAATATCAACTTCCACACCCGCAACACACCCAAAGTGATTGGCGGATATACTCCCGACGGACTGGAAATTGGAATCAAACTCTACAGCAAAGCGATCGAAACGCTTCATCCTGTTTCCTCACCACGGGTTGCAGAGATGGTCAAGATACTTGAAAACACTTATCGCTTGATTAACATCAGCTTAATCAATGAGTTAGCGCTATTATCAGGCAAAATGGGCATCAACATCTGGGAGGTTATTGAAGCAGCTAAAACCAAACCATTCGGTTTCCAGGCTTTCTATCCCGGACCCGGTATTGGCGGACACTGTATTCCGCTTGATCCGTTCTATTTGGAGCATATCGCCAAACAGTACGATTTTGACCTCAGCATGATTCACACGGCTGGTCACATCAATATGCGGATGCCACACTATATGTATATCAAGATAGCCACAGCATTGAACAAACACCAAAAATCGGTGAATGGAAGTAAACTCCTCTTTTTAGGTGTAGCCTACAAGCCCAACATCAACGATGAGCGCGAGTCACCTGCTCTCGAAATCATGGATATTGTTGCACATAAGGGTGGAATCATTTCCTATAACGATCCGCACATACCGCATGTAAAAACAAACAAAGGACATGTTTACAACTCTATAGAACTCACCCAAGAGGCGATTGAAAATGCGGACTGTGTCGTGCTCACTACCAATCACTCCGCCTTCGATGTGGAAATGGTCAAAAAACATGCCAAAATGATTGTGGATATGCGCAATATGATCCCTGAAGGAGGAGAAAATGTTTATAAATTGTAAAATCAATTCTTCATTCTTCCTTCTACCTTCTACCTTGTAAAACCGTAATTCGTAATTCGTAATTCGTAATTGATACTGCATATCTAAAGAGGTAAATATTCCAGAGTGGGGAAAAAACATAACAATAAAGGAAAATATGATCTGCCCCCTGTTTATTTTTATTTCCAAAAGAAGAAAAAAAAGAAAATAGAAGAGGCTCTCTATTTCAATGAGTACACAATTCCTACTCCAATGATTTCTTTGAACTGGACTCTTCGAATGCGTGTTCTGGGTTGATCCTTGCCATTCTCCCACTCGTCAAATCGCACCTTTTCGTTGTATTTGAGTGAGGTTGAGACCCTGAACTGTAACATTTTCAAGAACTGATATGAGAGGGTTAAATCCCAGTCAACTTTGAAGTTACCGAACTTTTGAATTGGATCCTTGTAGGGTGTATAGAGTTCCAATACAGTTGCTAATTTCAAATCCTTAACCAATTCCTTATTGAAATTAATCTTCACTTTTGGTCCAACGGTTGTGATGCTCCTTTTCTCTACAGGAACGCCATAATCAGCTCTTAAAAGCGAATCATAGCAACTGGTAACCAACCCGGCGGCAGGCGAAAAATAAACCGATAACCAATCCTTATATTTCCAATCCACCCCAATAGAAATATCCGTATAGGCCGGGGCTAAGAAATTGGAAACCCGCTTGGGTTCGGGCAATGCCGGATGCTGTTGCGGATAACGAAAGCCCAATGCATGATAGGATTTAAACGTCATCAATCCGGTAACGTAAATATTGTTTGCAACTTTATAACCAAACTTGGATGCAAAATTAATTTTATCTGTAGATTTTCTCCACACGGGCAACAGTTCAGATGAATACATGATACCGAGCTCAGCGTCCCATTGCGATTCCCACGAGAGTTTATCTTTTTGATAGAGGAGCTTCAACTTTGAAAAGAGCACAGCATCAAAATGCTTATACCCGCCATCCGTCCAGTTCCACTGATCTGTTTGCGCTAAATTGAGTCCCATTTCACCGGACAATCTCCAGTAATCCAACCAATAATAGTAACCATTACCCTCATCCATGGGTTTTAAATCCAAAATTTTCAAATCCTGATTTGGCAATTCCTGTTCCGGTTTTACATCTTCTTGTGAAAAAAGCGGATAATAAAACAGAAATAGTAAAATAAAAACTTTGAATTTCAACAAATTACTCCAATCTATTCGTTTCATTTAGCGATTAAACTTTTTAAAAGCATTCCACCAACGATCTGAAATAACATCTTTACATGCCATATCATAATCTCTCTTAGAACAGGGGAGATAATATTTTTGAACCACCTGAGATTGTTTACTTGTAACAGGTACAATAACCCACCATCTTCCCGATCTTTTGCTCTTAAAGAAGACCAAATCTTCAACATGCCCTGATACCGGAACACTGTATTTCAAGTATTGATCTTTCTCTTTAAAGTGGGTATCCCCTATCCTGCGTCTGAATCCTTCAATAAAATACCAGATTACGTGTGAAATCAGTTGTGATGTTTGATCTTGATAATCCAGGGAAGGACTAAACTCATAAATCCCGATAGAAGAAAGTTTATCACTTACTCCGGCATACATCGCAATTTGACACAGTTCCTCCCCATAAAATCCGTGTGGTGAGCTATGTGGATGTCCGGGTGCATCCCCTTTTCTAACGCAGGATATATCAATGGAAAGCAGATCCGCATTTCTGACAATCGGTTCTACCTCTTCCATATCTTGTCTGATTAAACCCAATCGATAGGTCTCAAAAAAGAGACTTTCCATCTCTTTCACCTCTCTTGGGGAGTTGAGGTAAGTTTGATATCCAACCTGAGCATAATTGAACAGATAGCTGGGCTCCTGCAACAGAATCGATGTCAGGTAGGATTGAGAGTTCATTTTAGGGGCATTGGGATTTAGATCAAAAAGGGAGTCGACAGAGACCATGTTAACCACCTGTTCCATTTTTTGATACGCCATATAGTTTGCGAACACCAAATCGTTTCCTCCTCCCAATATTATAGGAACCACATCCCTCTCGATAAAGAAAACCAAAACCTCGGAAAGGATTTCATAGGTATCTTCACATGTTTCTCCAATTTTCAGATTTCCTAAATCCACTATAGAGAGAGCAGTTCCCCATGAATAGAGTTTATAAAACTGTTTTCTGATCTCATCGGGTGCAAAAATAGCCCCTTCATTTCCAACTGTATTGCGTGCTTCAGGAACTCCAATAATAGCCAATTGGTAGGTGTTATCCATCCAATTCTTCTGATAATGGGCAAAATGGGTATGTGCATTAACGATTAATGTAGGATCACCCTTTTGGAGATCTTTTATTTTCTCCAAAGGATAGGGTTCAAAAAAACTTAAAACATCCATTTTCATTATTTTTTCTTAGAAAATCTTTTTTTCGCAGTTGGCGTTGTATTTTTAATAATATCCAAACACTCCTGATAAGTTAACTTTTCAGCCACAACCCCTTTAGGAAGCTTGAAGTTATCCGTTCCATTAGTCAGGTAGGGACCATATCTTCCATTCATCACTTTTATATTCTTATCTTCTTCAAAATCAAGGATTAGATTTTTAGTTTTACTATTTTTTATCCATGCAATCGCGTCATCCAGTGATAACTCTGAAGGAATAACGCCTTTTTCCAGGGTAATATTTTGTGAGTCGTATTTAATGTATGGACCGTACCTACCCACAATGACATGAACTTCATGTCCATTATACTCTCCCAACAGTCGGGGTGCTCTTTCAGCATCGATCTTCTTTTTATTCTCTATCAACTCAATAGCTCTGTCGTAATCCACCTCATTTGGGTCTTCGGTTTTAGGTATAGAAGCAAAGTTATTGCCATATTTTACATAGGGTCCAAATCTTCCAATACCCACTACTACATCTTCATTTTCATAAACCCCAACAGTTTTGGGAAGTTTAAAAAGATCTAGCGCTTCTTCCAGAGTAATGGTGTCAATAAATTGCGTATCCTTCATTCTTGCATAGATTGGCTTTTGTTCATCATCGTTTTCTCCAATTTGAACCATAGGACCATATTTACCCAACTTAGCATAAACATTTGCAGAAGTTTTAGGATCTTTTCCCAACAATCTTTCACGATTGGCACGGGATGTATTTTGCATTGCATCATTTACAGATTCATGGAACTCTTTATAAAAAGTGTCAATCATTTTCTTCCAGGATTTTCCCCCTTCAGCAATTTCATCAAACTCTTTTTCCACCTCTGCAGTAAAGCCATAATCCAGAATATTCTCAAAGTTCTGTTGCAAATAATCATTTACCACTATTCCTATATCTGTTGGAAACAGTTTATCTTTCTCAGCACCAAATTTTTCCTTTTTGGACATTTCAGTAACCTGATTATTTTTTAACACCAATTGCAAATACTCTCTATCCTGACCTGGTCTGTTGCTTTTCACCACGTATTCTCTCTTTTGGATTGTCGTAATTGTAGGAGCATAGGTTGAAGGTCTTCCAATACCCAGATCTTCCATTTTTTTCACCAAACTGGCTTCAGTATATCGGGCAGGTGGTTGTGAGAATCTTTGTGTTGCATGAATCTCTTTATTGATCACTGTTTCTCCTTTTTTCAATGGAGGCAACCAGCCTTTTACTTCTTCTTCCTCTTCATCTTTAGACTCTGAATAGACTTTTAAAAAACCCTGGAACAGAATCACCTCTCCATTGGCAACAAACTTTTCTTCTCTGTTGGGAACGGGTATATTAATCGTTGTTTTTTCGATTTCTGCATCACTCATCTGAGAGGCAATCGCTCTTTTCCAGATTAGATCATACAATCTTTTAGCCGAAGCATCACCGGAAATGGTATGATTTTTAATATTTGTTGGTCTTATCGCTTCGTGTGCTTCTTGAGCTCCTTTTATTTTACTTCTATATTTTCTGGTTTTAGAATACTCTTTACCATACAATTGAATGATCTCCTCTTTGAAACTTTCTATTGCAAAATCGGAAAGGTTAACAGAGTCTGTTCTCATATAGGTGATATAACCGGCCTCGTATAACTGCTGAGCTACCACCATAGTTTTACTCACTGAAAAGCCTAATTTCCTGGAAGCTTCCTGTTGCAATGTTGAAGTTGTAAACGGAGCGGCGGGAGATCTTCTTGCAGGGGATTTCTCAATCCCATCGATTACAAACTGTGCATTAATACAACTATTTAAAAAGTCTAAAGATTCCTCTTTTGTGTCAAACCTTTTGTTCAAAACCGCTTCAAACTGATGTTGTTTGGATTGATCCGCAAAAAAGTCTCCAACAACTCTATAGTTTGATGTAATATCAAAGTCAATAATTTCTCTTTCTCTTTCAATAATCAATTTAACAGCAACCGACTGAACTCGTCCTGCTGAAAGTTGGGGTTTAACCTTTCTCCACAAAACTGGTGATAATTCAAATCCAACCAATCTATCCAAAACCCTTCTGGCTTGTTGAGCATTTACTAAATCAATATCCAGATCACGAGGTGATTGGATCGCTTTTTCTATTGCAGATTTTGTAATTTCATGAAAAACAATTCTTTTGGTTTTTTCTTTCGGAATTCCAATCGCCTCCATTAAGTGCCAAGAGATTGCTTCACCCTCACGGTCATCATCCGTTGCCAATAAAACCAACTCAGCCTTGTCCGCCATTTTTTTAAGATCTTGAATCATCTTTTTCTTCTCCGGGATCACCTCGTACTGAGGTGCAAATCCACCGGAAATATCGATTCCCATCTCTTTTTGAGGTAAATCTCTAACGTGTCCTTTACTGGAAACTACCTCGTATTGGTTGTCAATAAATTTTTGAATAGTTTTAGCCTTGGCAGGTGACTCTACAATAATTAAATTCTTGTACATATAGTATTTTATTTTTATATTTTAGTTGTTCCTAATAAATAACGAGTGTCCTAATAGTTCTTCTGCTTCTTCAAAGTTTCCCATTGCTATTTTTTTTCTGATCTGAGTAGATCTGACGGCGATATCATCTAAAAGATACTCTTCAATCATCAATATGTCAATTCCTTGCAATTCTGCAAGATGATGTGTCGAAGAGTAAGTACCGCTTCTATTTTTTCCAAAACGATGATTAGGGCCCATAATCAAATATCTTGTTTTGAGCTTATCAATCAAAACCTGTTTTATAAACTCTTCTGATGTCAACTCTGCAAATTCTTTAGTAAAAGGAATAATGTAGAGATAATCTATCTTTTGTTGTGACAATAACTCAATTTTTTGCTCCAAAGTAGAAATCAAAAAGAAGTCCGGATTCTGATACAATACTTGCTGAGGATGGGGTTCAAATGTTACCACAATGGAAGGAAGTTCTTTCTCTTGCGCTGTCTGACACAGTTGTTGCAAAACCTGACGATGCCCTCTGTGTACACCATCAAAAGAGCCAATGGTGACAACGGATCCAAGAATATCAGATATAGGTTCGAAATTAGTTATAATTTTCATTACAATCTATCTTAACTGTGCTCCACACTCTTTCTCAAAAGCTGAAATCAACTTATTCATTATTTTATTAATCTCTTCTTCCGTTAAAGTTTTACTTTCATTCTGAAGAACAAAATTAAGGGCATAAGATTTCTTATCATCCCCCAGATTAGCTCCTTCATAAACATCAAAAAGGGTTACCTTTTTCAATTTTGAGCCACCATACTTAAACGCTATCTCTTCCAACTTGCCATAATCTACTGAACGATCCAATATCAATGAAAGATCTCGCTTTACGGAAGGATAAGGAGAAATCGGCTGGTAAACCACATCAGGAGTTCCAAAATTTTGAAGCAACACATTAAGATTTACTTCGGCGTAATAGACTGTTTTTTTAATATCAAACAGTTTTAAAATTCGAGGATGAACCTCGCCCATCTGTAAAACTGCCTGATCATCTATCAGATACTCAAGACCTTCAACAAACAAACTATTTTGGATCAGATTTGATGTTATTTTGTCTATCGGTGCATTAGCTTTAACAAACAGATGCTCAATTATATTTTTTAAGTAAAACAGATCAACATCCTCATCTTTCTGATTCCAGGTTTTTTCAAACTTTTTACCTGTAAGCAATAGAGCCATCTTTTCCTTTTCGTGATATTTCTCTGTCACTTCCGCATCTGAACCGGCATCCGGATTCAAGAAATAGGTTTTACCGAATTCAAACAATCTCAAATTTGGATTCCCATTATTGATATTTCTCTCAACCGTTTCCAAAGCACCTGTCAACAAAGTTTGTCTCATCGAATCCAACTCATTACTTAAAGGATTCAAGATCCTCACAACAGTCGAAAGATCAGTCAACTGCATCTGCTCAATATATGAACTTTTTGTTAATGAGTTATTCATCATCTCATAAAACCCGTTGGCAATCAGATGTAAAGAGATCTCTCTTTGAAAATGAGTAAGTCCTTTCTGAGGAGTTTTCTGCATCACAAAACTAAACTCTTCAGGGAGCTCAATTTGATTATAGCCATAAATCCTCAAAATCTCTTCTATTAAATCGACAGGTCTTGTGACATCACTCTTATTATGAGGAACTTCCACCAACAGATGCTCAGTGTTTTGAACAGTGATATTAAATCCTAAAGATTGAAGAATATTGATAACCTCATTATCCTCTATCTTTTTCCCGATTAATTCCTCTACTTGAACCAGAGAGAGTAATATTTTATCCTTTTCAACTTCATAAGGGTACAAGTCTATAATTTCTGAAAAATGAGTTGCTCCTGCAATATTTTGAAGCAGATTGGCAGCTCTTTTCAAAGCATATAATGTCATATCTACATCACATCCCCTTTCATATCTAAAGGCTGCATCGGTTTTGAGATGGTGTCTTTTTGATGTTTTCCTTACTGAAGTAGGATGAAAATAAGCACTTTCAATAAATATATTTTTGCTATTCTCTGTAATCCCTGACTCTATTCCTCCATACACTCCGGCGATACACATGGGACCCGATTGATGACAAATCATCAAATCCTCCTCATCCAACTTAATCTCATGACCATCCAGTGTTATAAAAGGAGTTCCTGTAGGCAAATTTTGAACAATAATCTTCTCACCTGCAATTTTATCACTATCGAAAGCATGCAGGGGTTGTCCTATTTCAAACATCACATATTGAGTCACATCCACCACATTATTGATCGGCTTAATTCCAATTGAAAGTAGTCTATCCTGTAGCCACTTAGGAGAGGCTTCCACGGTAATGTCATCAATACATATCCCTGAATAACGCGGACACGCCTCATTATTTTTAATCTCAATATCGATCCTTGTTGTATTCGCTGAGGGCAACAAGTCTGAAACTTCTGGTAAAAGAAGTGTTGAACAAGGAATATCATTATGTTTCATAACAGCATACAAATCCCTCGCCACGCCATAATGCGAAGCAGCATCTCCCCTATTGGGTGTCAATCCAATTTCAAAAATATAATCCTCTTCAATTTTATAGAGCTCAGCTGCTGACAATCCCACAGGTGTATCCTCCGGTAAAACCAGAATACCTTCGTGAGAAGTACCCACACCTATTTCTACCTCTGAACAAATCATTCCTTCTGAAACTTCACCTCTAATCTTGGATTTCTTAATCACAAAAGGTTTTTCTCCCGAATATAAAGTAGTGCCGATCGTTGCTACAATCACCTTTTGACCTGCAGCCACATTAGGTGCACCACATACAACATTGAGCGGAGTTTCCTCACCAACATCCACTGTTGTGAGATGAAGATGATCAGAATTAGGATGATCTTCACAGGTCAATACTTCTCCAACAACCAATCCTTTCAAGCCACCTTGAACCGATTCAAAAAGAGTAAGTGATTCAACTTCCAGGCCGCAATCTGTTAATAATTTACTCACTTCTGAAGGAGAAAGATCAAAAGAAATATACTGTTTCAGCCAATTATACGATATTTTCATAGAGTTGATATTGTAATATTATGATAAAAAATTCAGTCCGCAAAAATACTACATTATTATATATGTAAAGTTTATTTTTTTTATTTTTGTAAAAAGGGGGGAAGCTACTGTGTCGCTGTAAGATCCTTTAAAACAGCGATTAAAGCCTCTTCTATCAGAGCAAAATCGTGTTCCTTTTTGGATGTATAATAGAACAATAAATTCACTTTTTTATCCGATTTTGACAAATTATCAAGCAAAAATTGACGCTTATTGAGTCTATATGCCTCTCTTATTCTCCTCTTAATTCTATTTCGGATAACAGCTTTTTTGAAGTTTTTTTTAGGAACAGCAATCGCTATCTGATTTTGATCAGAAGATTTTTGTTTCTGCTCCCAAAGATAGTAACACTTTATCGGATGATGATGATAGGAATTCTGCTCACGAAGAAGGCTTTCTATACTCTTTCGCGAACAAAGTCTTTCAGATTTAGTAAAACTATAATTCTGAATTAAGTTATCTTCTTCTTGTAGCATGTTCTTTTAAGAAGTGATCCAATGCGATGGTTATTGAGGGAGCCTCTTTTGTAGGAGCCTCAACATGTAATGTCCACCCTTCTGCACGAACTGCATCTGCCGCTGCTGTTCCTAACGCGGCAAAAGCCATCTCTCCCTGCTCAAATTCCGAATAATTGGCTTTTAACGCATCAACTCCTGAATTACTAAAAAATACAATCATATCAAACTTGCTGATATCAATATCTTCTTTTATGTTAGCCGGAACAGTTTTAAAAACTACAGCTTGATTGTATTCAATCTCCTCAGAAGTTAGAAAATCACAGTAATGCGAATAAGCCATTTCACTTCCACAAGGAAGTAAATATTTGAGTTCTCTATTTTTTGAAATCAATTCAAAAACACCCGAGGGATGATTATTTTTAGCATAAAAAACTTTTCTCTTTTTGTAAGAGATATATTTCTGAAGATAATATGCAACCTGATCAGTTGGACAAAAATATTTCATAGACTCAGGTATCTCTATCCGCATCTCTTTTAAAAGAGCAAAGAAATAGTCAATCGTTGTAGTACTGGAAAAAATAATAGCAGTATGATCCAGAATATTGATTTTTGTTTTCCTAAAGTCTGCAGCTGAAATCGGAGAAAAGGTAAAAAATTTAAAAAACTCCAGGTTAATACTATACTTTTTTTTCAAGTCACCATAAGGAGATTTTTCAACATCTAGAGGAGGAGTCTGCGAAATTAGGATATTTTTAATCTTCATAACTTTTTATACTAAGAGTCTTATTTACAAATGATTAACATAATTTAGCAACCATTTAAACATGAGCAAATAGGGCAAAATTTCGAAAGTGCAAAAATATATAAAAAAATTGAAAAAATTGATTTTTTTAGAATTTATTCTGAAAAGTCGGTATGCTGTGACGGAAAAATTAATCAAAAAAAGGGGCAAATAGAGATAAAAAAAACCGGGGTATTTCGAATAAAGAGATATAGGAATAATGATAATCAAGAGTATCGCATTGGTAAAGCTAAAAATCAGTTTATATAGCGCATAAATGGGAACCTCATCCTGAGCATCAAATAAAGAATAATAGTAAAAATTAAGACCTCTTTTAATTCCAAAATCGAGAATAACAAGCAGAAGCGCCAATGGATAAAGCAGATAAGTAGAAATTTGATCCGTTATAGAAGCAAAGAATCGAGTAGCTAACAAGTAAAGTAAAAGTGCATTGACAAGGAATGAAAAAACGTGAACCCAGAAGAAAAAGTTTTTATTGGATACTTTCCCTTCCCGTTGTAATTGAGAAAAATGGCGCGACGAGAATAGAGAAAACAAGAGCAGACTGACTCTGTTTCTATATGTGGTAAGCAAAAGAGTAAACAGAACTAAGGTCAGCAACAAAATGAGGGTTGCCAAATTATTATTATCCCTTGTATAAATGAGAAAATTCCCGGTTTGTAGTAGCCGGGAATTAAAATATCCTAATTTAAGTTGTATTAAATTTACAATCTGATACACGAATCAAAATATTACTTCACGATCAGTTTTTTAGTCATCAAAGTTCGTCCGTCTGCCTCAAGTGCATAAAAGTAAATTCCTGAAGAAAACTGATCCAAAGAGATGATTGTTTTACCGGAAGCGTCAGCAGGTACACTAAACACTTGCACTCCGGCAATATTTCTAATCACGATTTGCGCATGGGATGGCATAAGTTCCATTTTATACTCAATGGTTACCCGATCAGATGCGGGATTAGGATAAGCCGTGAATAGAGTTTGAGGTTCCTGCTCCTTAATACCAACTGTATTGTTAATTTTAATATAGAGCTCAGTTTTTATACTGTTATCAGTTTCATCATAAAACTCAAACTTATGATGTGTCAAACCTTGGTTTCCATTAGGATTATACTGAATATGGAAAGCTCCATCGCCATCTGAGGCATAAGTCAACGAGTCACCGGCAGCAATTTCTTCCGGAAAAATACTCGCATCTTCGATACAACAAGAACCTCCAATACAGAAAGTAGATACAGACCCGGTAACATCCGCTATTCTGGTACGTTGAACCATAATCCCCAAATTCTGTCCGGATAGATTATAAAGGTCAATATAATAGGTGTTGTCAGTGTGATTATTGGGAGCAAACACTTCAATAGTGCCTCCATTGGGAACTACTTCTCCTGCATACCTTACCTCAATCCCTTGCGAAAAAGCAGTCATAGTAGCGAATAACAAAAACAGTGTAAATATCTTTTTCATAACAATTTATTTTTCAAATAATAGATTAACTCAATACTTAATTATTAGACTGCAAAGGTACGAAAAAGTTAATTCATAATCATAGATTATACCATATTTTTTTTAGCTCTTCAGAAAGTATAGGTGCTTTAATATGAATTATCGCTTTAGTAGTAGGATGTTCAAAGGACAAGCCGGCTGCATGCAATGAAATGGATCCATCCCGATTCGCTCTCGGTGCACCATACTTTAGATCCCCCCTAATTGGAAATCCTTCAAAAGATAATTGAGCCCTAATCTGATGATGTCTTCCGGTAATTAACTCTATTTCAAGAAGATAAAAACGCTCCGACTTCCCTACCAATTTATATATCAACTCGGATTGAAGATACCCTTCCCCGGGAGAAGTTGAAACAAAACTTTTGTTTAACTTTTGATTCTTTCTCAAATAGTGAATCAGCTTTTTTTCCAGTTCAAGAGGTTCTTTTTCAACCACAGCCCAATAAACTTTGGTCATTTTTCTATCTTTAACCTGTTGATTCATCCTGGTCAACGCCTTCGATGTTTTCGCAAAGATTACAGCTCCGCTCACTGGTCTGTCAATTCGATGCACCAAACCACAAAAAACATTGCCCGGTTTCTGATATTCCTCCTTAATATAAAGACGAACCAATTCTAAAAGAGGCTGATCACCTGTTTGATCACCCTGAACAATCTCGCCGGCTAATTTATTGACTACAAGTAGATGGTTATCCTCGTACAATATTCTTGATTTCAGGTCCATCTATCCGATATTAAGATTAATATTGTTCTTTTTCGTTGGGAAAATCTCCACTTTTAACATCCTTGATGTAATGTCCCACAGATTCCACAATCTCTTTACTAAAATTATGGTAGCGTCTCAAGAAACGAGGTGAAAACTGAAGACTATAGCCCATCATATCATGAAAAACAAGTACTTGTCCGCTGGTATGGGGACCGGCACCGATTCCAATAGTAGGAATAGTTAATGCATCAGTTACCTCTTTGGCTAAAACAGCTGGTATTTTTTCCAAAACCACTCCAAAACAACCATGCTCTTCCAACAAGAGTGCATCACTGATCAATTTTTGAGCTTCTTTTTCCTCTGTAGCACGAACTGTATAAGTTCCATATTTATTAATTGACTGTGGCATCAAGCCCAAATGTCCCATGATCGGAATACCGGCAGTCAGAATTCTATCGACACTCTCAGAAATCTCTTCTCCTCCCTCAATTTTAATAGCATCCGCACCGGATTCTTTCATAATTCGAATCGCTGATTGCAATGCCTCTTTAGAATTCCCTTGATAGGTTCCAAATGGCAAATCCACAACAACCAAAGCTCTTTCAACCGCTCTGGTCACTGAGCAAGCATGATAGATCATCTCATTTAATGTAATAGGAAGGGTGGTTTTATAACCTGCCATCACATTGGCAGCAGAATCCCCCACCAAAATTACATCTATTCCCGCTTGATCCAATAAAATTGCAGTAGAATAATCATAAGCCGTCAACATGGAAATTTTTTCACCCTCTTGACGCATCCTTTGAAGATGATGAGTGGTTACTTTAGATACACTTCTTGATAAATATTGAGACATGATAAAATCAATTTTGATTAATACCTAAGTAATTATAAATTTTTCAAACAGAATTATTTGAAAGTGCAAAGATAAAGGTTTTATTGCAACTTTTAAACTCTATTTTAAGGAAACAAATTAATTTTGTGGATTCAACAAACTTAACTTTCAAAATTCTCACTATCTTTGCAAAGTTTTTACGTTGTAATAACAAGGGGAAACTATGTGTTATTATAAAGTTAAAAATCAATATATTAGATAATTATCAATCCAAAAAAATAAAACTCAATGACTGAAAAAATCATCATTCTTGATTTCGGATCACAATATACACAATTGATTGCACGCCGAATCCGTGAGCTCAACACCTATTGTGAGATTTATCCCTACAACAAATATCCTAAAGAAACCGATGGAATTAAAGGAGTTATTCTCTCCGGAAGTCCTTTTTCTGTTAATCAGGCAGAGGCTTTTAAGCCGGACTTATCCGCATTTAGAGGAAAGCTACCCCTACTAGGGATTTGTTACGGAGCTCAGTTATTGGTTCACTATTCCGGTGGTACTGTTGAACAAGCCGGAAGCAGAGAGTTTGGACGTGCTCATCTCACCACAATCCAAAATAATGATCCTTTAATGCACAATATTCCGGTTCATTCACAAGTATGGATGTCTCATGGAGATACCATCACTACAACACCTCCCCAATTTCAGATCATTGCCAGTACCCGTGAAGTAAAAATCGCTGCCTATCGCATTGATGGCGAGCAAACCTGGGGTGTACAGTTTCATCCGGAAGTATACCACAGTGAGGATGGAAGCACCCTGCTCAATAATTTTGTAAAAAACATTTGTCAATGTAAACAAGATTGGACCCCGGATTCTTTCATTGAAACAACGTTGGTTGAATTGCGTAAAGAACTGGGTGATGACCGCGTCGTATTGGGTCTCTCCGGAGGTGTGGATTCTACTGTAGCTGCAGTTTTACTTCACAGAGCCATCGGCGATCGTCTTTTCTGTATCTTTGTTGATAATGGATTGCTCCGCAAAAATGAGTTTGAAAAAGTAATAGAAAGCTATCACACTCTGGGACTCAATGTAATTGGAGTAGATGCTTCTGAACTCTTTTACAATGCACTCAAAGGGGTGACTGATCCTGAACAGAAAAGAAAAATTATTGGTAAAAATTTTATTGATGTTTTTGACGCTGAAGCTCACAAACTGGAAAATATAAAGTGGTTGGCACAAGGAACCATCTATGCTGACAGAATTGAGTCTTTGTCTATTACAGGTATGGTAATTAAATCACACCATAATGTGGGAGGATTACCAGAAAAGATGAATCTGAAAGTAATTGAACCGCTCAAACTACTTTTTAAAGATGAAGTACGAAAAGTGGGAAGAAGTTTAGAAATTCCGGATTCATTGATCAATCGACATCCTTTCCCCGGTCCCGGACTGGCAGTGCGTATTTTGGGTGATATCACCCCCGAGAAAGTGCAAATATTGCAGGAAGTGGATCATATCTTTATCAACGGATTGATTGAAGAGGAACTCTACCATGAGGTGTGGCAAGCCGGTGCTGTATTGCTCCCGATTAAATCTGTAGGTGTAATGGGAGATGAAAGAACCTACGAAAGTACAGTGGCATTACGTGCCGTATTATCCACTGACGGGATGACTGCAGATTGGGCACGCTTACCTTATGAATTTTTAGCCAGAATATCCAATGAAATAATCAATAAAGTAAAAGGAGTGAATCGCGTTGTTTATGACATCAGTTCGAAACCTCCTGCAACGATTGAATGGGAATAAAAAAAGGGTGCGATTGCACCCTTTTTTTATGAGTTGATAAATTGGTATAACTTCCCGGTAACATCAAACGTTTGCTGATCGGTACCCAGAATTGGAATCTCCTCTTCTTTGGCTTGTTCCAGCATATCAGCATCAGGGGTAAACCCTTTAACTACAATAACACATGCCAGCTCTTTTAACGAAGCTATGGCAATAACATTCTTATGTGTTTGCAAAGTCACCCACACGTCACCCTCTTTTGCGAAACCCATCACATCACTTAAAAGATCGGAAACATATCCACCCTTTATTTCTCTGTCCAGGTGTTCTTCTCCACAAAACACCTTAAGATTTAATTGATCAACTAGTTGCTTAACATTCTTCATAGGTTTACCTATTAAAATTAGTAATTTATTTCGTACTCATACAATCTGCAAACATATATAAAATAATTGACATAAAGAATAAAATAAAATAAAAGAGAGATGATGTCAAAAAAAAATATACATTTGCACTTTGCATTTAATAAGGGCAGCTTATGAAAAAACAGCAATACCTTTTTCTTTTTATTCTGATGCTTGTTTTTCTTCAGGTAAAAGCACAACTTACACCGGAAACTCTTTATTTGGACTCCCTTTATGAAGCAACTCCGAATTGGCTTCTTGAGAAGGATGAACAGTTTCTGAAATCGGTACCGGTATTAAGTATTGATCAAAGTCGGCTCAACCAGCCTATTCCATCTTATGTAAACAATGCTGAATCCTACTTTTTCCCTTACATTTTCTACCAGGTAGCATTGGAATGTGCACAGTCCAGTTCCCTTACTTATCTTTTTTCTTATGAATTGGCCGTTCGCAGAAATCGCTATCTACTTTTTGACACCCCATATAATAAATACCATATTCCTTCTCACTTTGCCTGGAACTTCTGCAATAGTGGAACCAACAGAGGAGTCAGCTTCATGGATACATGGCAAGTGATTCGTACTGCCGGTTCTCCGTTCACTCCTGACTGGGGAACCAGTTATTCTGATGGAGGAGAAAAAAAATGGCTCTCCGGATATGATAAATATTATCGTGGAATGCAAAATCGCATTGTAGAAATGTACGCCATCCCAACACATACTGAAGAAGGAATTAACACCTTAAGACATTGGATTGCAAACCACTGTTCCGATGATGCCAGAGGAGGATGTGCTAACTTTTATTGCAGGCACCAGTCTCCTAACGGTGTTTTACCTCCGGGAACTCCCGAAGCCGGTAAAGCAGTGATGGTTGAATTCAGTACCAGTGTCAACCACTCCGAAACTATTGTGGGATACAATGACTCCATACGATACGATTATAATGGGGATGGAATATACACTAACCACTTGGATATCAACGGAGATGGGATTGTGGATGTGCGCGATTGGGAAATTGGAGGAGTGATCATTTGTAACACTTTCGGACCAACATGGGGTGATAATGGATTTTGCTACTTGCCATACAAAAAATTGGCAGAAACACATTCTGAAAATGCTGGAATTTGGAATGCCTGTGTATATGTAGTGCAAGTACGAGACGAAGTATTTCCTCAGTTGACCTACAAAGTGACTATCAAGCACAATAAAAGAAGTCAGATTCGCTTGAGAGCAGGAATAAATCCTGATCTCAACGCTAATGCACCTAGCAAAACCATTGATTTTAACGTATTTAACTTCCAGGGAGGTGAAAACTATATGCAGGGTGGAACTACCGAAGCTGATAAAACTTTGGAATTGGGATTGGATATCACACCGTTGCTCAATGACATAGAGCCTAACATTCCCTATCTTTTCTTTTTGGAAGTGACAGAATCTGATCCCAATGGTACAGGTAGTGGTCAGATTGTTTCTTTTTCTTTAATCGATTATACAAATGGGGGGGAAGAAGAGATCTCCCACCCATCACAAAATACACCCATTGCTAACAACAGTACCACCTATCTAACGGTACAGAGAGCAGTGAACTTCACTAAGCCCACAATTCTCACAAACGAGGTTGAAACAGCAGCTTTCGAAGAGTTTGAGATTCCCCTGCAAGCTTCCGGTGGCGTAGAACCCTACAGATGGGAATTCACCCAAGAGTATGAAATAGAAGAGTTTAACGCACCTTACCCACCTCATCAGGGAGTACAGGTGCCTTTGTCTAATTTTGATAATGGATTTACTCGAATTGAACTCCCTTTTACTTTTCCCTGCTTTGAAAATCAATACTCCGAAATTTATGTTTATGCGGATGGATATATTACCTTCAAAAATAATACTTACAATTGGCCTTTCCTCATTGATGCCGACTATCAAGTTAAAACAACACGTTTTATCGCACCTTTTAGGGCTGACCTGGTCATCACCTCTTTACTAAAAGAGAGTACGGCACATTCTTTAAAACTCTCATTTGTAGGACAAATCAAAGGACAAGTCAGTCAATCTGTTCAGTTTACCCTGCAGCTATTTGATGATGGTACCATTGAATTCTATTACGGGAATATGAGTTACAGCGGGAATAAGTTTCTATCGGTACTCTCTCGGGGAGATGTTAATCATTTCCAGGAGACACCCGTTTCCCAAACCGCAGCAAGTCAGTGTTCCGGGCGAAACTTTAGGTTGACACCTCCCCCAAAAATAGATCAAATCCAAATAACAAGAGATGGAAGACTCAAAGGAAGATTAGAAGTAGCTATGGAGCCGACACCTTTAGCGGTTACTTGCTTCGATAATAATGAGGTTAAAACCAATAAAATTATCAACTTTTCCAGTCTTTACGGTTCATCACTACTCATTACCAATATCACTGTAAATGGTCCGGCAGGAACTACAATTAGAGCGGGTGATACTATTTCACTCTCCGTATCGATCAAAAATGTGGATCAAATTGGTCTGGAACAGTCAATTTTACAGTTTAGCTCTGCTGACCACCTGGTACACTTTATCGACAGTACCGAATATTTTGGATATATCGCCCCCGGTAATGAGTATATCCTCAACAATGCCATCCGTTTTGTGATGGATCCCGTGACACCGGATCAACATGTTCTGGAACTGCAATCTTTGATTACAAACAGTAGCAATATCAACACGGAAGGGACACACCATTACTACGTACATGGAAAGAATATCAAAGCTATCAACTATTCTGTCTATGATGGAAACAATAATCTATTGGATCCCGACGAAAATCTTAACTTGACTATTAAAGTAAAAAACAATAGCGATTTCGACCTTCAAAACCTCAGGTTTGTGCTCCGATTTTTAGAACCGGAACTTTCTGTTTATTCTCCTCCCGTTACCATTGAATCTTTAGTTCAGGATGAGATTAAAGCAGTTCCTTTTCTGGTCTCTGTAAACAGTAATTTTATTCCGGGAAATACAGTAGACGCACTGCTTGATATTTATATCGATAATACTTTTTTCAAAACTGAGGTAGTCACTATTTTAGGTTACAATCCCTGTCTTACCTTTGAGTCAGGAATTCCCTCCTATGTTTACTTCCCCGAAACACCATGGTCTACAACCGAAATCTCGCCCGGTGAAGGATTGGTCTCCGCCGGATCCGGTATGATTACCCACAATCAATCCAGTACGCTGCAAATCGACAGATATGTTCTTGTCGATGGTGAAATCACCTTTCGAAAAAAGGTCTCTTCAGAAACCAATTACGACTTTTTACGTTTTTATATTGACGATGAATTAATGGATCAATGGAGTGGAACCCAAAACTGGCAGGAAGTAAGCTATCCCATCACTGCAGGTTATCACCGATTTAGTTGGGTGTACGTTAAAGATTACTCCGTAAGCAGAGGTGATGACAGAGCTTATATTGATGCTATCTGCTTCCCGGATACGAACACCTATACTCCTGAATTAGAGTCCAATATTGAGCAAATCTACATTGAAATTCCACGCGAAACCACTTTGGATACCACTTTCATACTCACCTCTGTAACCCCGACCCTTGCCCTGTTTAACAGCTCCATTATTGACACCAACGGATATCCTGCCAACTGGTGCAACATCAACTTCCCGAATGGAAGTGTCAACGCTTTACAATCCAAAGAGGTTACGCTACACTTCGATTCTCATCATAAAGAAGGGAACAAAAGATATAGCGCTACACTCAAAATCCAGGTTCAGGATGGCAACCTGATTGAAATCCCTGTAGCCATGAAAGTAACTTCCGGTGTTGGAATTCAGGAATATAGTGTTACTCAACGATTTATCCTGTACCCAAATCCTACTGATGATCAGGTTACCATTGAGCCACTCACTCCGGAATACTCCATTGATAGAATTGAAGTCTATGATCTGACAGGGAAATTGCTCTCATCCGAAATAGTTCAGAATGAAAGAGCCTCACTCTCTCTTGCAGATCTATCCGTTGGAACATATTTGGTTAAAATATTCTCCGATAAATCTCATTTTCAAATAGTTAAAGTCATTAAAAGATAGTATTCAAGTTCACTGTATATGGTTTTTTCCACGCCTCTGTTTCTATTCTATTTCCTGCCCATCTTTTTGGTGATCTACTATCTTCTGCCCCATAAAGGACAGAATATTTTTCTTTTAATTGCCAGCATTCTCTTTTACTCCTGGGGAGCTCCGGAGTTTATCCTGATTGTACTTTTGTCCATATTCATTGATTTCTTTATCATTAAACGGATGAGCAATACCGTGGGCGTAAAACGATCAAGATGGCTGGTCGCCTCCTTAGTCCTGAATATCTCTTTCCTACTCTATTTCAAGTATGCTAACTTTTTTGTGGATAACATCAATCATATTGCTTCCTTTTTCTCTTTAGCTCCGATGAGTTGGAAAAAAGTACTGCTTCCCATCGGAATATCCTTCTTTACTTTTCAGAAAATGTCCTACTCTATCGACGTTTACCGCGGTGATGGAGCACCACTCAAGTCGATATTCAACTATGCACTCTACATTTTGATGTTTCCCCCACTAATTGCCGGTCCTATTATCCGATTCAAGGAGATTGAAACTCAACTTTTTGACCGTTCTGCTCATGACTCTTTTAACGACCGCACCGTCGGGTTTGTGCGCTTTATGATTGGATTGGCTAAGAAAGTACTGATTGCCAACATCTTAGCAGAACAAGTAGATGCTATCTTTGCCCTTACCCCCGATTCCTTTTCCAGTTCTACTGCCTGGATCGGAATGATAGCTTATAGCTTTCAAATCTATTTTGATTTCTCCGGATATAGCGATATGGCTCTGGGAATAGGCAAAATGATGGGTTATGAGTACCCTGAAAACTTTAATTTCCCCTATATTTCACAATCTATCTCTGAATTTTGGAGACGCTGGCACATTACGTTGGGTAAATGGATGAAAGATTATATTTACATTCCTTTAGGTGGCAATCGGGTACCTGTATTGAGAAGCTATCTCAACCTTGTCATCGTGTTTTTGATCTCCGGATTCTGGCATGGGGCAGCCTGGACATTCGTCGCCTGGGGTATTTATCACGGAATCTTTTTAGTTGCTGACCGCCTCTTTTTCTCCCGTTTTTTGAAAAAAATCGGAAAACTTCCCGCAACGCTCTTAACCCTGTTTGTAGTTATGATAGGATGGGTGCTCTTCCGCTCCGAATCTATCTCATACGCCATGCAGTTTTATCGCAAACTATTCTGTTGGGATAATCGAATCGATGAGTTTCACTTTGATTCTCACTTTATTTTCATCATGGTGTGCGCTGCCATCTTTTCATTGATGGGCTACTTTAAAAAGATCGAAAACTTCCAGTACCAACTCTATAATCCCAATCAAAAGTGGCAAAAATTGGCTGTTTACGCTTTCTTTGCAGTAATCCTCTTTATCTTGTCGGGCGGTGCACTCTTAGCCGGCGGTTTCAACCCATTTATCTATTTTAGATTTTAGTAAAAATGAAAGAAGAAGAAAAGAAAGAGAAAAAAACAAAACAAAGCAGAGGATCTATGATTCTTTGGGGAGTTCTATTCTTTATACTGCTCTCCCCGCTCCTCTTTTCCGGAGTAAAATCCTGGAAGGGTCCCGCTCTGTTCAATGTTGTAGAAACTGATCTTTCATTAGATGCATTGACTTTACGCAATGTTTTAGAGGGTCATTTTCAGAGATTGGTTGAGAAAAAATGTAAAGAGAAAATTGCATTCAGTAACTACTGGATTCGTGCTTACAATGAACTTCTGTTTCGTGTTTTTCAAAAGAGTAAAACTTACAAGTTAGTACTGGGGAAGAACAACTACTTTTATGAAGAAATATATATCACTGAATATTTAGGGCGCAATTTTATTGGGGATTCCTTAATGCAAAAAAAGGTCCAATATCTCTCCTTTTTACAAAAACTGTTGCTGGATCAATATCAAATTTACCTGATACCAGTCATAGAACCCGGCAAGGCAAGTTATAATCCGGATCATATTCCGGATCACTATCGTCCTCATATCAAGGGAAAAAACAACTATGAAAGCTTTGTCGAACATGCAACCCGGGAACAGGTATTGTATCTTGACTTAAATCGCTACTTCAAAGAGTTACGACCTACTGTACCGCACCCACTGTACTCCCATTTTGGAATACACTGGAGCAGCTATGGAATGTGGGTTGCCGCCGATACATTAACGCATTATCTGGAAGCAACCTGTAACATCAAGCTTCCTGAACTCTATTTCCGCGGAGATTCTGTCTCAACCACTAACAAAGACCTGGATTTTGACCTGGAACCTCCTATGAATCTCCTGTTTCCTTTACCTACGCAACCCATCTATTTCCCTATTGTTGAGATCATTGCCGATTCTCACAGTGTGAAACCCAAAGTATTAACTGTTGGTGACAGCTACTACTGGAGTATGATCAACAATGGATATGTAGATCAGGTTTTCTCGGAAAATCCTTATTGGTACTACTATCACACCATCTGGCCTGATATCTGGAATTGGAACGTTACTGTGGACACATCCCAATTAAAAAACAATATACTCCATCACCAAATTATATTGCTCACGATTACTGATGCCAACCTGTACCGTTTTGGATGGGGTTTCATTGAGGATGCAATCGAGAAACTGGCTCCGGATTATCCCATTGACCCTGAAATCTTGTTTCTCAATCGGTTTCTTGCAGTTGAAGAGCAGTATAACTTATCCGTGAAAGAGGCAATCCGCCAACAAAAAACCTTTGAAGAGATCATACGAACCAAGTACAAAGAAAAAGAATAAAATTGATTTCGGATTTCGGATTTCGGATTTTCTTTCTTCTTTTTGAAATAAAAATAAATGGGGGGCAGAAAATGTATTCCTTGTTAGTCATATTATTTCCCCACTCTGGAATATGAGACCTTTTAGGAAATATTGAGTCGTGCTAACAATTTATCGTACAAAGTAGCTTGATTCAAATCAGCAGCAACTATTTAACCCAAATATCAATTATTGTTTTATTTTGCAAAGGTACTTCAAATTTTATTTTGTAATCTTTTATTGTTTTTTCTAACAAATTACTCCCATTTATTTCAGAATCATAAATACACTGTCCATTTATATTGAATAGTGCAATATATTCGGTACATTTTACACCACAACAATAGTCAACTCCATAAACCATATATACAAATGAAGAATCAGTTTCCAGTATGGAGATATCAACGATGGGAAATTTAAAAACATTAATTTTTTTATGCCCATATAATGTTTTAATTCTATCTTTCTGAATTTTAGGAGTATAACAATTAATGGAATCTTGATTATGATAAAAAACTATCTTTTGATTAAGAGTAATTGGACTTGAATAAATGTTATCAATATCTTTTGCAGTATCTTTTAATAACACTGTAAACAACTCAACACTATTATTATCATTATTCAATCTTGTTTATACTTCAATTTGTTCAGGCGTAATGTGGTTTTGTATTGAACAAGATAAACATAATATCAACACAACTACTAAATTAAGAAATAAGATAAATTTAGTTTTCATAATGATAGACCATTGACAATGCAAAGATAAATAAATTTCGACTTTCTACTTTTAAATACCTGTGTTTTTGTTTTAATCGGTTGGAATAAAACAGCGTCCTTTTATGTTTGGGGAATACACCATACGAGTTTTTCTTGTATTAGAATCTACCCATACCACGTTATTTTTGAAAATAATTCTAACTGGAGAGTCATAATATAATCTCAATGCAAAGTCTTCATTTTCAAAGTAATAAATAGTCATATAATATGATTCATTGACTTTTAATTTATTTTCGCAAGAGTCATATACAGATTCAGAAATAATTGTCCATTCCCAATTATCTAAGTAATCAGTAATTGCTATCAGATTGTATTTTTCACCATCAAAATTGACAAAATCGTATATATCTATAACTCTATATAATCTTTTTATCGAATCAATCTTAAGCGCAATAAATGTATCTATTATTTCTTTCGTAGAATCATACAATGCAATTGCACGATCCGGATTATCTGCATACAAATACCTGTATTCCCGATATTCTTCTCCTATTTTCAAACTATCGACCGATTCCTGGCAAAACAGACTTCCATTACTAGTCATCACACACAAAATAAAAACTAAAAATTGTATTAGATTTTTCATTGTATTAATTCTTTGGTTTGTTGTAGAAAGACGGAAAAATTATTTTATCACAATTATATTTTTTACAGTATTGCACACATATTTTTTCTAAATCTTCATAATATTTATTTCTGTAAATCTGATACTCATTTTTATGTAAATCGTGTATATTTATTCCTTTATTTAGGTCAAATTGTAAAAGTAATATAACATCTTTGTCAAATTCGAAAAAATATCTACTTTGAATATCCAATATACTATCATTGTCGCTCAATCGTATATAGTTATTTAACAAATCATTAAAATCTTTTCTAAATAAATAATCACGTTCTTCATCATACTCAATCAGTTTATTATTACGGTAGAAAATAACTTTCTTATTATGTGTTATATATTCAGTAATATATTGAGCATCTATACCCTCTTCAACTATCATAAAAACAGTATCATTGTAGCTGAATTCTAATTTATTATTTTCAACATATAGAGCGAACGATCCCAGGTTATCTTCAATAATCTTGTCAATATGGGAGAAGGTTTTTTCATCATAAAGATAATAGAACTCAATAAAATCATCAAAGTCTGACGGATATTCTAGATATGCAAGTTCATACGAATCCAGAAAAAGAGTAAAAAAAAGTGAAATTTGATTATCTAATGAATCATTTAAGCTTGAAAACTCATTAAAAGAAAGCTTTTTTTGACCATAACAGGCAAAAGCTAGAAAAGATAAAATAAATATTGAAATTTTTTTAATCATAGTTTTATGGCTTAACCCCGTTTTCGGGCAGAATTATATAATTGGTATCACAGGTGCAAATATACAAAATAAAACAAGAATCGACAAACCAAATTTTCATTAATTTCAATTACATTATCAACATTATAACACATTGATATACAAATTGATAGAATACAATTTACACAATCCTAAATAAATCCGCCACCTTTTTTGTGTTGAACGATATATTCCAGAGTGGGGAAATAAAATAACCAAAGAGACACCTCAAATCCTGCCCCCTGTTTTTTTTATTTCCAAATAATATATATAATTAAATATCAATGGGTTAAATTAAAATAAGAGCTCAATACCATCGCACTTTTATATCAAATTATTCATTTACTTTATAAGTCGAACTAAATTTTTCGTATAAAGGTTTTCTTTTAAAATATCTCTCCTCATAAGAAAGATTTGAATATTTTTGTTCAATTAAGAAAAGATCGTTCATTATCTGATATTTGTTTGCATAAGTGCTTATATATTCCAAACCAATTTTATCGATTATTCTTTCTCTTCTGAATAATTCCCAACCATAAGTAGTTGATGCCACAAGCGAAACAAAATATAATCTTA
>JGI24712J26585_10000839_pt1 | contig 26385 bp, 27 predicted proteins | sample BioPla3DNA2_FD_26585 | JGI IMG/M metagenome (IMG submission 26585)
AAAAAAGCTGAAAATGGAATTGATACGGCTGGTATTGCTGTTTTACAATATCCTAACCTTGCTTGCTCCGCCGTTGGGGCTAAAGATAGTGAAAGCAGCGGCTTTGCCTATGTTCAAGGAAGAAATGGAACCCTTAAAATTAATAGTCCCGTCAATGAAAGTCGGGAACTCATCGTAACCATTGGCAAAGACAGCAAGACAATCAATCTACAACAAAGTGATAATCATCTTGTTTATGAATTCGAAAGTTTTACCAAGGTTGTGAATGAACAGGATTATGATACTTGCTATAAGTGGCTGGGGCATACGCGCTCTGTCGTGCAAGTCGTTGAAAAAGCCCGCAAATTTGCCGGCATCGTTTTCCCTGCAGATCTTAAGTAAAATACGGCAACACATACAATACCGGCTAAGGTGAATTTCCCCGCCGGTATTTTTATGATTTCAGAGTATTGTCTATTCTGTTTATTTACTTTTACCCTTGTTTTTTGAATTACCATTATTGGATTTGCCGTTATTGGGTTTCTTATTTTCTTTTTTATCATTCTTATCTTTATTATTCTTTTGATTATTGTTTTTGTCTTTCTTGTCTTCAATTTTTTCTTTTACTTCATTGTTTCCTTTATCATCTTTATTATTAACTTGAACTACTTTAGGTTCGTTCTTTTTATCCTTCGGATTAATAGTCGTCTTGTTTTCATCTTTGTCTATTTTGCTTGGATGAGATATAGATTTCTCTTTCTTAAAGTCATCTTGTATTTGCTTTTTTACTTCTTTAAATGTCCCATTGATTCCCTTTAAAGCAGTTTTAGGAGTTAATCCTAAAGCCTTAGCTGTTGCGCCAATTCCTTTTCCATTGCTTATAAATACTTCAAGTACTTCATCAAAGGATTTGCCTGTCTGTTTGGCCAGTGAATGAACAACCAGTATTTGACGGGCATTTAATTGACCTGAGGTATACAATTCTGCAGCAGTTTTATCAATTTCTTCAGAAAGCTTTTCTGCCGTAATGACTTTCTTTAATGGAAGTGCTGCTGTAGTATCTTCTTCAGTTGCTTCGTCATCATCGTTTTCATTTTCTTCAGTTTCCACAACGTCTTCTTTATCCTCTTCACTATCTACAGCATCTTCTTCATTTTTTGAGTCACTATCTGTGTCATTAAATGAAATGTCATAATTCCAAGCACCGTTATCTGCAATATCAATTGAGATCACAATATTATCAATGGCATCATCAATAGATGCATTGATTTCGGACTTAATGTCTTCTGGGAATTGTCCAACAATAAATTGCACTAATTCCTGATGATTTTTAAATGTACTATTAAATTTTTCTATAACATCATCAACATTTTTTTCGTTTACAATCGCATCATCTAAAATCGCTGCTGCTCTTTCCAAAGAATCCTTATATGCTTTCATAGCAATGATGCTGTATTTCTCTTTGTTTTCTTCAACCATTTTTTTAGCTTCAGCCAATCTCTCTTCGGAAATATCATACATCAATTCTGCCTTTTGGGCTGTGTCATGAGTAATTAATATATTCAACTCTTTCATAAAGTTGTCCAATCCATAGAGCCAGCTGTCCGGAGTAATACCTGGATCAGTGGAACCATTCTGTTCTGCCGCCATCCCGGTTACAGGCAGGGAAAACAACATAAAAGTCATAACAAGTAATAGGGCAATTTTTCTTTTCATATCAATATTCCTCTCCTTTTTAAATATGTTGTAAATAATAGTGTTTCATCAATTCTTTTCTTTCTCTTTCTTTTGTTTTTTAGCTTTATTATTTTTTAAAGTTTTATTGTTGCCATTATTTTTTTTGCCTTCATTATTTTTTATATTAGTTTTTTCTTCTTTAGTGGTTTTTTGAGAGGCTTTAGCATTTTTATTGTCTTTATCTAAAGCTTTTTCTTTCTCTTTGACTTCTTTATTAGGAGTCTTAGCTTTTTCTTTCTCCTTTGCTTTCTTTTTCTTTTCTTGCTCCTCTTTTTTAATCTCCTTTTCTTCTCTTTTTATTTCTTTTTTCTCTTCTTTATTTATGATATTGTTATCCTCTTTGAGCTCTTTTTGGTTTCTTTTTAATTGGCCTGGAGATATCCCTAATTCTTTGGCTTCTTCCCGAGTTTTAGCATCTACAACTACTGCATCAACTTTAGCCTTTTTTCCGGAGGATACAATAACCTCATTCTGCGTTCTGGTCATTTCGTTAAGCTTGGATTCAATAGGTTCATCAGGATTCGTGGGATATACAGAAATCACAACGTAGTTTTCTTGATCGTCTGAGATATACTCATGTTCTATGGCCGCTTGTGTAAAGTCTGCCAATACCTCATTGATATCATCATGTAAATATTCTATACCCGATAATATTTGCTCCGCTTCTGAGTTATAGGGATATGCCTTAAGTACTGCGTAATTTCTATCAACTGCAAACTCCACACTTGGGTTAATATCCAGTGTGACATATGCATACACTTGGCTCTGACCTGGCATTTTGAACATAGTTTCACCCAACAGGATGATTACAAGCAGTGCAGCTGCCAAAGAGACAATCTTTGTCATGGAAAAGGAATTATGAATGTCAACCTCCTGTCCAATATTCATTTTAGTAAATCCCTTGATTTTCTTGTACTCTCCCGTAGGAGTCAATACAATAAAGTGTTTTTCTCCTTTTTCAACAATTAATCCCTTCAACAATTCTCACCACCTTGTAAAACATCTTTGATATATTCTTTCAAATAATCCAAGTCACTGTTAATTAAAATAAAATTCGCTAAAATATATTTTCGATGGCGTTCCAGAGTTTTGCGACTATAATCCAATCGGCTTTCCATTTCCTTTAAGGGCAGTGTTTTCTTTTTAATAATAGATGCTTTTAAATCCATTTCCTCTGATAACATTTTAGCCAGCATAATCATCTTCCGTCTGACTTCAGCATGTTTCGGAGAGACAGAAGCCAAAGTATTAAAATCGATGGCGTATTCCTTTAGCAGCGTTTTATATATATTGATTTCCTGCTGAAGATTAAATTGATCTTCCTGACATCGGATAGTGTCCTCTGTATTTCTAGGATCATATTCAGAGCGGTCATTATCTTCATTATTTAAATGACTGATTGGAATTTCTTTTAAGCTGCTATTTTTTTATAAAGATCTATTATATCTCTTTTGATCAGCAGGCCTGCAAATGTAAAAAAAGATGCTCCCCTATCCGGATTATACAAATCAACAGCTCTGTTAAAAGCATTTAGAGCAACAGAATATTCCTCATCATTTTCAATCTGAACATAATTTCCTTTTACTCTACTGGCCATACTTACTATATAATTGCTATATTTCTCAATAAATTGATTTCGAAGTACTTCGTTCCCCTTTTGGATATCCATTATTTCATCTAAAATGTCTTTAAGTTTCTTCTCTGTCAAAGCTGCTTTGAATGAAAATACTCTCAAGGAAATATCACCACCTGATATATGATACGAAGTAGTGTATAATTTTTTGGGGGTAGTATTAAAAAAATACCTCCAATGTCATAGCATTATGACTTTGAAGGTATTTAGCCTATATATGTTTAGATTTCTACAAAGAAGCCTTTTTTATTCTTTCACGAACTTTATCTTCACCTAAAATTTGCTGAATTTCCCAAACATCCGGTGAGGATGCCCGTCCAACAACAGCTAATCTTATAACAGTACTTACATCCCCTACATGTCCTTTATACATGTCAGGATTTTTCTTATAATCCTTAGGCTTAGCTGCATAGCCGTTTTGCTCAGCGATTACTCTGATTTTTTCAAACCATTGGGTTTGGTCATCGCTGTGGTCATAGGTTTCCATATAAGCTTTCAGTAATTTCTTTGCTTCTTCCTCATCAATATTCTGAGGATAAGGATCAACGATTTCAAAGTATTCATCAAAGAAATAGCTGATAAAGTCAAAGATCTGTTCACAATATATTAAATCTTTACGAGGCTTTGCGCCGTCTCTTCCTACGGATAATAATTTGATTACAGAATCCTTATACTGCATTAAATTGTTTACAATTTCAGTTTTGTATTGCTTAGCCCAGTTGAGTAAGAAATCATAAATCTCTTCAACCGGAATTTTTACTAAAACATCTTTACTGATATCATTGAGTTTATTTAAGTCAAATAATGCCCCTGAAGTACTCATTTTATTTAAAGTAAATTTAAACTCATCCGTACTGCTGTCTGGATTTGCCATTCTCCACTCTTCAAAATTAGAGTTCAAAATGGTTAATAGATATTCTCTAACTGCTGCAGGGAAATATCCTAATTCCATATAGTAGCCCAATCCCATTTCAGGGTCTTTTCTTTTGGATAATTTTCTCTTTACACCATTATCAATCTTCATCATATGGGCTGTATGACAATATGTTGGCAGCTCCCAGCCTAAAGTTTTAAACAATTCATAGTGAATAGGCAAGGTTGAAAGCCATTCTTCTCCCCTGACAACATGGGTAACTCTCATCAAATGGTCGTCCACTACATGGGCAAAATGATATGTGGGTATGCCATTGGACTTTAAAAGTACAATATCCTGAAAGTTTTCAGGCATGGAAAGAGTGCCTCTAATGGCATCTTCTATTTCAAATTTTCCTTCCTCTGTTCCTATGGATTTAAATCTAAGTACAAAGCTTTCATTGTTTTTTAAGCGCTGTTCTATTTCTTCAAGGGATAAATCCCTGTCCTTAGCCCATTTACCGTAATAACCTGGAGTAACCTTTTCTGCCTCCTGTTGTTTTCTTACCTCTGCCAATTCTTCTTCCGTACAGAAACAAGGATATGCTCTGCCTTGCTCCACCAAGTACTTAGCAACGGTTTGATAGATTTCTCCACGGTTACTTTGATAGTAAGGTCCATAATTTCCTATTTCTCCGTTTACAGTTACGCCTTCATCGAACTTTAAATCGAAATATTCCAGAGAAGAGATAATTGTTTCAATTGCTCCTTCTACCTTACGTTTTTCGTCCGTATCTTCGATACGAAGCATAAATACACCGTTATTTTGATGGGCTAAACGCTCATCTACAAAAGCTCCATAAAGATTTCCAAGATGAATAAATCCTGTAGGACTTGGGGCAAGTCTGGTTACCATTGCACCCTCTGGTAAATCCCTCTTTGGAAATACGGTGTCTTCATAGTAAGATACCGAGTTTGTTATATTGGGGAAAAGCAGCTCCGCTAGTTTCTTATAATCCATTGAATTCTCCTCCATTTATTAAATGCGTAGTAAAAATTAAGACGGTTTCTTTGTTGTTAAACAAAAAAAACCGCCCCTTTCATTCTAATAATCCATAAAGGGGATCGATCCCCTAATTCAGTATTATTATACACTAATGATATAAATTTATCTACATATTTTCTAAATTAATTCTCTAAAATAACCCAATTTTCTCTAGATATCTATGCCTAAAAACTGTTTTACTAAAAATCCGACTCCAAAAGACAGTGCCGCTACGGATAAGCTGATTACAGCCATTTCAAGAAATCTCTTTTTAAAAGGCAGATCCTTCGCAACGGAAATATAATAGGTAAAAGAGAATATAATAGCTACAACAATCACCAACATAATCATTAATGCAGAAACAAATTGGTCACTGGGCAGCAAAAGATAGGGCAACACCAATAAAACAACTGCAAAGATGTACATAATCCCTGTATATAATGAAGACTTTAACGCATCGGAATTTCCTTCAGAACGAGCGGATAAATACTCTGATGAAGCCATGGATAAGGTTGCCGAAATACCCGTAATCAGTCCGGAAAGGGCTACTAATTTATTATTTTGCAAAGCAAAGCTTAACCCTGCCAATGTTCCAGTCAATTCTACCAATGCATCATTAAGACCCAATACCATTGAACCCACATATTGCAGACGCTCTTCGTCAAGCAACCCAATCAGCGCCTGTTCATGTACTTCTTCATCTTTTAGAATCTGCTTCGCCTCAGGAACTTCCAAAGCCAGTTTTGAATAGATGTACTGTACATCCTTCTCTCCCTTTTCCATAATCTTAATAGCAAAAGTATAACCAAAAATAAAACTTATTATTGTATAAAACCAGACTCTTAATTTCTGTGGTGATAGTTTTTGATTGGTATAACTAGCCCAGATTTCACAATGCATTCCCTCTTCCTCAGCGATTCGCTGCAGGGTTTCCTTTTCTGATTGTTTTTTTACCCGTTTAGCCAGATTTAAATAAATCATTCGCTCGGTCACTTCATTTTGCTGAAGCTTAAGAATAAATTTTTTTGTTTCTTCAGATATGGTTCTCCCTTGATTTCCCATGCCGGGCCTCCTCTTCCTTAGTAATTTATTCCATTCCACTAAGGACTATTATACCCAGTAATTTACCAAAATTCAATCAATCGTTCGCTCCACTTTTACTGCTATTTATTGTGTATTTGGTGTATAATATCTACTACAAGTATCGACTTTCAAACAGAGAAAAGGTGAAGACTTTGATAGAAGTTTCAGATAAAATCAAGGAAAAGCTCAATCAATTGCCCCAGCTTACAGGCATTTATAAAATGCTGGACGCAAAAGGAAATATCATATATATCGGAAAAAGTAAATGCCTTAAGAAAAGAGTAAAATCCTATTTTGTTGACAATCCAAAATGGGAAAAAGTGAAAAAACTCGTTTTATTCATCGATGATATAGAATATGTCGTTACGGATACACACCTAGAAGCCCTTCTCCTCGAATGCCAATTAATCAAGAAAATTAAGCCCAGCTTTAATGCCCTGATGAAAAACGATCAAAATTATGTTTACTTGAAAGTAGAAAATTATAATAAGTTTAATGCCTTATCTGTTGTGCATCAGCGAGAAGAAAATACCTACGGTCCTTTTAGAAAAAGATATACCCTTTTAAATATCATCACTGCACTGAAATCTATTTTTCCTCTTATAAAAAAGAACGGAATTTATGAATTCGAGTACCATATAATGCCCTCACCTATGGATGAAGAGAGCTTTAATAAAAACAAAACCGCTTTGTTAGAAATTTTTTCGGACAGTAGTCATATGGATACTTTGATTAGTGTATTAGAAAACAAAATGGAAGAAGCTGCCGCAGAGTATAAATTTGAAACGGCAGCAAAATATAGGGATATCATTCAGGGATTATATCACATCAATAATGGAATATGGCGTTATAAAGACCTCATGTCTAAAGATATCCTGCTAAAAATACCAACAATGAATGGTCATAAGCTCTTTTTCATTTCCAACGGAAATATATTAGCTAAGAAGCTTTATTCCAATTTAAAAAATGAGGATATCGAACATTTTGTAAAGGAGAGTTATGCTATAAAAGCCTCAATATCCTCAATCATTGATGAAAAAGCAGATATTGATTTTCGCGATATTTTATATTCCGAAATTATTTCTTTGCCGCAAGAAATGGTTCATATCATTTCTCTTGGATAGGAGATTTTATAATGACTCTATTTTTCTCGTTTAAGTGCTCTTCTCCGCTTTCGGAATCTGTATCACTCTTTTCCGACAGCATGATAGGCAGATCACCTTCCGTAAAAAAGTCCGATATTGGTTTCATATTCAAATTCCAGCCCCCTCTTTCTGCGGTCAAGCCTTCTTTTGACAGGATGGTTCCAGTAAAAGAACCTCCTTCTATAGTCACACGGCCATTGGGGGCTATTAATACGCCTGTGATGTGGCGCCAGCCTCTTATAACAATATCGCCTTTACTGATGATAATAATATTGCCGCCAGGACTCTGACTGCTGTCCGAATAATAATTATCAGCCAATATTCTGGCGTTATTGGGTATATTGTTTTGAGTTACATTCCCTTCTATTGAGTAGCCATTGGCAGAAAACCATGCATCTTCTTTAAGTTTGAAGTCCAAGGAAGGTATCTTAAAAGACGGTACATCGTCAACTTTAATACATTTGTTGATTAAATCCTGATCATAATACTCAGGGAATTTCAGATTTCCTGTATAATATATATTCTCGTTAATTTGAGGTGTCCAGCCTAATTCAACATTTCCATTCACATAGACATTGCCATGGATTTTGGCTCCTACTAATATTAAATCACCATTCACATAAATTTCTCCGAAAATGTCTCGAACAGCGCCTCTTAGAAGATTCAAATTCCCATTAATATAAATCTTTCCCGGCTTATTTCTGTTTCCGATATCTCCAGAACTATGATCCAAGGTAAGGGGACCATTGACATAAAAATTTGTAACCTTAAGGGCGGGATTGCTTTCTAATTGTATTTCTTCAAATATGATGCTTCCACTCTCTCCAATGATATTGCTTCCGGTAAACTTTAGTCTGGAGCCATATAAAAAGATATCCTCTAAATTGGCGACATTTTCATTCTCAATCCAATTTACCGTTACTACGGAGGTTACGGTTCTTGTACTGTTTCCTATGCGTCCCTTGGAGGTTAAGGTATAGTCCGCACTATTTTTTCCACTTTTACGGGAACCGGTGACTGTGATAATTGCCTCCGGAGGTCTGCCAAAATTACTTTCAAAACTATTTAGAGTAATAGGTCTATCCAAATCATTCTCTAAAGTTGAAAAAAACTCATCTTCAGAATGGACCCTGTTGTATAAATCATTAACCTTCGTTCGAATCAAATCAATCGTATAATTAATACCGGCTTCTGCTATGTAGTAGGCACTTTCGCTGTCAGAATCAATTCTTGTCATTCTAAAAGCAGATGTGGACATCCCTACAACTGCCAAACCTAATATCGATACCACAACCAAGACCAGCATAACAAAAGTAAGAGCAAAGCCCTTTTCATTTCCAATCAATCTTTTCAAAAATCCCATAATAGATCCCTTCATCTTAGATAAATGGTCGATTCCACCTTTTCTTCCCCTATTCCTTTTATTTTGATATCTATTTTCGAGCTTGATTTTGCAATCTCAAATAACTCTATGTTATAAAACATGGGAGTGGTATTTTTCATAATAATATTATTCTCTAGTTTATAAACGTCTTTTTCATTTAGAATCAATATTCCGTTTTCTATCTCTACTTGATCCGCTTTTCTGATTTCTTTTGTTATGTAATGCATTGCATTGCTTACATTTAATAAATTATTGGTTTCATTGGTTTGCATTTTAAAAGTTCTGCTGCCAAACAATAAAACCGATAAAGTTAAAGAGATTATGACCGAAAAGATTGCTAAAGACACAATTAATTCTATTAGGGTAACTCCCTTTTCGTTTTTTATCATTGTAAAACACCTATTCCGCCCATAGTAATAAGGTCTCCATTTTAGCCCTTAAAGCAGTATCTTCATAGACATTAACAATAACATTAATGAGATTCCCTCGCTCTTTAAGCTGAATGGTCACATATTGATCATCTACAGTCTTTCCAAATAAATTTTCAGAAGGAGAAATCTTTTCAAAGCCCTTTTCTGTCCTTATCTGATCAAGTCCGGATTCGAAATCAACGGTCTGACTAAGTCCATAAATCATTTCCATATAATTTCTGGCAGTATATGTTGCATCCAAGGATTCTTTTGAACTTTTTCCACTTCTGGCTGAAAACACAAATAATCCCATTACGCCGGTGATAATGATCGAAATTAAAGTTAATGATACCAATACTTCTATTAAGGTAAATCCTTGTTCTAAAGACAACCGAATTTTTAAAAAAGAAAGCACTACTTATTCACCTTCTTTAACAACCAGAAGAAATTCATTAATAATGACTAACTTACAGGCATAGAAGAAACATTTTCTCTTTCACTGACGATATGTGGAATACTATAAACATCAATGACTGCAGTGCCAACAAACATTCCATTCTCTCCCGCAGAGTTTAATACAAGATTATTAATAATTAAGTGATATCTATTATTGTTAATTCGACTGATAAAATTTTTAATATTATTGTAGGTTCCAGTAAAACTTAAGGTTATACTCATGTATTTGACTTGTTCGTTTTTCTCTGGATTAACTTGAGGTGTACTGTTTTCTTCCTCTATAGGGTTTTTAAAAGACAGAGCCAAATCCTCCAGAAGACTTCCTGCTCCATTCCCCTCTACTCTAGGCATAACGGTAGTATAGGTCGGATTTGAGAAGTTCATACTGTTTACTTCGATGCCTGCTCCTTCGATGATATTTTTCATATCTAAAATGATTTCTGCTTCCAGCATGTCCGAATAATATTTATTGGTAATCGACGTCGTATGCTGTACAGCATGTTCATAATCTTCATATAATTTATTTTCAGGAATTGCTTTAAGTCGATACTCTTTAACAGTCTGTTCGGCATGGGCTACTTGCTCTTCCAGTGCATTAACGTTCTCATTAATCGGTGTATAGATATAGTTATAATATCCATACCCTATGATGATGACAAATAATGTGACAAGTAGGATGATTTCACGTTTACTGAGCTTCATTTTTTCTCACATCCTTAATAAGACATCCAGCAGAAAAGGCGATTTTATTCTCATTACGATTGATTACACTCACATGAACCCTATCAAACAGTGCATTGTTTCTCAAATTGTTTTCCAGGTCTGCTATATCCTTCATAGAAGTCCCATTGCCTTGAATGGACAGTTCATGCATATTTAATGATAATGATGTGATATTCATATTTGCTGGGAAACATCTTTCAAGACTATTGAAAAGCTCTATATCTATGATATCTGTAGACTGGATTGACTGATCAATATTTGTAACGATTTCACCATATTGAGTGAGAATCTCGTATTTACTGACGGTTTCATTATATCGCTGAACATCAGGGTTTCTTTGGAGAATGGATAATTCATTTTCTAATGCAGATAACTTATTTTTCATCTCTTTGGAATAAAGAAAAGTGAAAAGCTGTACAATGAACATGCTTCCTATTATAACGGATAAAGCGATAATAAGGCCTAAACGAATGCGGGCCATTCTTCTGGATTTTTGTATGTAAGGGTAGAAAAAGTTATACTCTTTATTCATTATGGCATCACCCTGTTTCTTATACAGCCTGATAGAGCATTGGTATAGTCTGTGTATAAGTCCTTAAATTCTATTTCTGTCTTTCTAATATTCATTTTAATGAGATTCGTACTCACAATATCATGTACTAAGCTTGTTGGAATGCCAGTTTTTACTGAAATGTATTCGGAAATATTAGGGATTTTTGAACTTCCTCCGTATAGCCATATTTTGTGAATAGAGTGTCCTTCATTGGTTCTTGTAAAATATAGAATAATTTTATTGATCTCCTCTATCCACTCATCCACATGCTTTCTTGTTATACTTTCAATTGTGTTTTCATCCGTATTTTCTAAATTAATTTGAGCAGATTCTTTTTTTCTTTTTTCTGCTTCAGCCATAGGAAGATGATAAAAAGCTGCAATATCTTCGCTGATGTTTTTACCGCCAAAATCAATTCTTCTTTTATATCTGTATCTGCATTTTTCAAAGATCATAGCATCTATAGAACTATGTCCCATATCGAGAAGCAAGAAAATGATTTCTTTATTTTCTTCACATTGTTTTTTGAATAAATTGATGACCGAGTCATGTTTCACATTTAATATATAAGGTTCTAAATCTAACCGTTTAGATAACTCAATATAGCTCTCCACTATATGCTTTGGAACAGCGGAAACAAGAATCTTTAGTCTGTTGATTCCTTCTGCAATGAATTTATCAGTAACTTTGAATTGTAGTATATAATAATCCACAGGATTAGGAAGATTGTTCTCCATTTCATAACGAATCATGGAAGAGAGTTCATTCTTTTTGATTGACGGAACTTCTATTTCCCGGGATAATATGGAAGAACCTTCAATGATATAGGAGATGTATGAACCTTTTATATTATGCTGCTTCATCGCATCCTTCAGATGATTCGCCAAAGTGTTGATATCATACAACATTCCATCTTCATAAACGGTTAATGGCGTTTGTATGCTGCAAAGATTATTGATTGTAAAAACTTTACCAAAACCTCTGCCCTCAACGATTCTAATATTTTGGGAGCCGATATCTAATGTAATATTTTTCATGGGTAATCACCTTTCATAAGTTTTACCCTCTTTTCACCTGTCTTTTAGGGAAAAGAGGGTAAAATGGTCTGGCTTATTCACCGGTATCCGTTAAGGGATAAAATGTTTCACCGCCGGCAGTAATACTGATCGTACCGTTCGTATTCACATTAACCGTAAAGTCGTCAGCTGCAACAGATTGGGGCTTTGGAATAGATTCAAGATATTTAGGCACCAGAACGTCACTTAAAGCACTGGCAGCGACAGAACTGCCTTCATATCCTACAAATCCCGTTGCAGCACCGCCACTTTCATTGAGTTTTAAATCCCCTTCTGTCAATGCCAAACTCACCGCATTGCCTATAATGCTGGCATTGTTACGGTCTGTACTCGCTCTGGCTCTTTCTTGATAGCCCACAAGTCTTGGTACAGCAATGACAGCCAAAACAGCCAATATTGCTATAATAACGATTAATTCAATTAAGGTAAAACCTTTTGTACTTTTTAAAGATTTTTTAATGTCTTTCATAGCAACCTTCCTCAATAATTTTTTATTAATACACTATTATTATGTCCTATTATTAGGCTTTTATCATTTGTCTAAAACACAAATGCCATAAGCAAATTTTTTGCATTAGATTGCTTGTCCAAGCTCAAACATCGGCAGTACCATAGCGATTACAATAGAACCTATTAATACTGCCATGACTACGATCATTAATGGTTCTAAGGCTGCAATAAGACTTTTAATTGCAGATTCCACTTCCATATCATAAAAATGTGCCAATTGTTCCAGTATTTCATCCAAAGTCCCGGAATATTCTCCAACCCTAATCGTTGAGATAACCAGGGGAGGAAAAAAATGAATTCTCTGCAATGACGCTGCTAAATCAATTCCTTTTCTCAGCTCTTCACTGGCAAGCAGCAAGCCGTCTTCAACAATTTTATTCCTTACGACTTTTGAAACAATTTCTATGGATTCAATTAAAGAAATCCCACTGGAAAGCAAAATAGATAAAGTGCTGGAGAACCTGGAAGACACAATTTTTTCCATTGCTCTGTTGACAATGGGTATCTTCATTTTAATGGTGTCAAAAACAATTCTTCCTCTATTGGACTTAGAAAAAATTCTAAGTAAACTATAAGCCAATAAAATGAATACTAAAATCATATACCAGTATCGTATGACAAAATTACTAATCCTGATTAAGGCTCTTGTGGGTCCAGGTAATTCTACTCCTGAAGATTCAAACATCGTAACAAAAGATGGCATAACGAAAGTTAACAAAAAGAGTACTACCAAAACCGAGGCGATTCCTAGAATGACAGGATAAATCATGGCGCTTTTAATTTGATCTTGTATCTTGCTTTCTTTTTCATAATGTAGGGCCATTTTATCCATAATGGTGTCAAGATTTCCGCTGACTTCCCCAACTTCTATCATGTGAATGAGTAATTGAGGAAAGACATCTTTATATTTTTTCATACTTTGGGATAATTCCTGGCCCTTTTGAACGTCTTTAAATATCCCTTCCAGAGCGCCTCTTAATTTTTTATTTTCGATTTGTTTTCTTAAAATGTCCAATCCACTTGCTATGGTTACACCGGCATGGATAATAAAATAAAATTGGCGGCAAAAATTAGATAAATCCTTTGCTTTTACTCTTTCGAAAGATAAGAAATTTTTCGAGACATCCTTATCTAACTGCTCAAAAATTTTAATCGGAATATATCCTTTTTCTTTGAGCAAAGCAACTACTTCTGATTCAGTATTGGCATCCTGGATGCCATCCAGTCTTTTCCCTGTTTGTGATATTGCTTGGTACTTAAATTGAGGCATTGCATTCAAACTCCTAGTCTAAAGAATATGAAATTCTTATAAATTCATCGATGGTCGTTACGCCTTCTAATACAAGCTGTTTGCAGTTATCCCTTAAAGGGGTCATTCCATTTTTGATGGCTGCACTTTTTATATCATCTTCACTGGCATTATTATTTATTAGTTTCCTGATTTCTTTATCTACATACATAATTTCATGGATGGCAGTTCTTCCTCTGTATCCCGTGTTTTTACAATAATTGCACCCTTCCCCTTTATAAAGAATTTTTAAATCCTTCATATTTAAGATCTCCAATTCATTTTCGCCGGGCTCATAAGAAATTTTACAATGGGGGCAAATTTTTTTCACAAGTCTTTGGGCAATAACCCCTACTAAGGCAGAAGACACTAAATAAGGTTCTATTCCCATATCCAATAATCTTATAATGCTTGAAGCAGTATCATTGGTATGCAGGGTGCTTAAAACCAAATGACCGGTGATTGCAGCTCTTACCGCAATCTGTGATGTTTCGGTATCACGAATCTCACCAATCATAATAATGTCCGGATCTTGTCTTAGTATGGAGCGCAGCACGCTGGCAAAGGTCAAACCTATCTTTGGATTGACCGATGTCTGATTTAAGCCGAAAATTTTATATTCCACCGGATCTTCAACGGTTACAATATTTTTACGTTCGTCATTAAGCTCTGACAGTAATGTATAAAGGGTGGTAGTTTTTCCGCTTCCAGTAGGACCTGTGACGAGCAAAATACCATCAGGGTTTTTTATCAGCTCATCAATACGCAGACTGTTCTCCTTTGTGAAACCTAATCTATCCCTTCCTTTTATAAAATTGCTTCTATCCAGTAATCGAATTACAATTTTTTCACCGTAAACCGTAGGATGTATGGATATTCTCAGGTCGATTTCCCGGTTATTCATCTTGATTTCTATTCTGCCGTCCTGGGGGATTCTTTTTTCTGCGGTATTCATTTTGCCTAGAACCTTTATCCTGGCTGTAACGGCAGGATGTGCATTGATATCCAATTTCATAGCTTCATGCAATTCCCCATCTACTCTAAACCGAACTCTAATGAACTCTTCAAAAGGCTCTATATGAATATCACTGGCACCACTGACAACTGCTTGTTTAATAATTGAATTCACAATACGGACAATGGGTGCCATTTCAATGTCTGAAATTTCGTCCTCGATTTCCTCGTCTTCCAGATCTCCCTGCTGCTTCTTAAAATCTTCCATTGCCTGTTTCGTAGACTGTTTTCCATAATACTTTTCTATCGCTATCTGTATACTTTTTTTCGTTGCAATATAGGGCTTAATACCATATCCTGTTGCGATTTTCAAATCGTCAATCCCATAGAAATTCAGGGGATCTGCCATCGCGACATGCAAGACCTTGTCTTCTTCTTTAAAAGGAAATACCATATGTCTCCTCGCCAAATCTTCACTAATACGCTGTGGAACCTCTGGATTAATCAATTCTTTCTCCAAATTAATCCTGGGTATCCCCAATTGAATTTCCAGGGTCTTTAATATATCTTTCTCCGTAACATACCCCAGTTCGATCAATACTTCACCTAATTTTTTATTGCTTGCAGATCGTTCTTTTAATGCCTCATCCAGTTGTTTCTTGGTAATCAAACCACCATTAATTAAAATATCTCCCAGTCGTTTATTCATACTGTCCACCAACTTATAAACATATAATAGGATATTTCTAGTTAGTTTAATCCATATATGTATGATCTATGCATGGATACAAAGGGCATACAGAAAGAGTTTCGCCTGCGAAACTCTCGCGCCGAGCGTGGTCGGCAAAGCCGACAAAATACAATACGCGCGAGTGTGCATTATACCCGGAGGGCTTTTTATTGTATAAGAAATATGGAGGAATTTCCTATGCAATTAAAAAAGCGGCAAAGCCGCATTTAGGAAATATTGTGTTACTTTTTTTACCATTATTCATATAATATTACAAAACCTATGAAAGGGATGAATCATATGTATCATGGATATCAGCCGTATCCATATCATAACTACATGAACACACAGATGTATCCCAATAATATGCAGAACAATTATTCTTATCCTAACTTCAATCAACAGCCTATGTATCACCCAAACTTTCCGAACCCCTATGCTCCTTTTTATTCTCCATATAATTATCCGATGAACCCACCACATTTGATTGACTTAAAAGATCACGGTCCAAAACCTTTTGTAGTGGATATTGAGGAAGCGTCAAAACAAAATACTGCCTTTCGCACTGCTCTCTGGACAGGAAAACACTTACAGGTTACCTTAATGAGCATTGGTGTTGGAGAAGATATTGGATTAGAAGTCCACCCCAATCTTGATCAATTTATCCGTATTGAATCGGGTCAAGGAATTGTTAGAATGGGAGATCGGAAAGACAGATTGGATTTTGAAGCAAGAGTATCCGATGATTATGCAATCATCATACCTGCCGGAAAATGGCATAATCTAATCAATACCGGTCGTACACCAATAAAATTGTATTCCATCTATGCACCCCCACAACATCCCCATGGTACGGTGCATAGAACAAAAGCCGATGCAGAAGCTGCCGAGGCACATCATGCCTACTAAACACTCATGATATAGTATAAAAACAGTCCATTTATCTGTTTAAAGTAACGACTACTAATTCCGGTCGGTTCAAAATTCGGAGGGGAATAATACTGTTTCCTAATCCCCTGCTTACAATCATGGATGTCGTTCCATTGGTATACATCCCCTCCGTATATTTTGGAAAAAAACCTTGGTTTGGTGCAACCAAGCCTCCAACTAAAGGAATTCTTACTTGTCCCCCATGGGCATGTCCACTGAAAACCAAGTCCACTTTCATTTCTTCATACACATCAAATAATTCCGGTCTGTGGGAAAGAAGAATGTTAAATTCTGTATCTATACTTTTATATAAAGCTTCAATACTACTTCTTACATATGCACTGCTGTCATACCAAAGATAAGAACGCTCCGTTTGATGAATTGCCGGATCGGCTATGCCCATTAATCCAATCCTGTCTCCATTTCTATTTAACACTTCAAATGTGTTGTCAATGATGTTTACATTTCGTTGATTTAATTCCTCTTTTAGCTCCCCAAATATTTCGGATAACTGCTCATGATTTCCTGAAACATAGTAGATTGGTGCTGTTTGTATGATCTCTTCTATGAATTGTACTGCAACATCAATATTCGTATTTCTCCTGTCAATTAAATCTCCCGTAATTACAATCATATCAGGGTTTATTGCTTTAATTTTTTCTGATAATCTTCCATGGAAATCTTTATTGTGTAAATCAGAAACCTGAACAATCGTAAAGTTATCAAAACCCTCGGGGATTTTATGATTGGTATATTGATAATGGGTTATAACGATTCCATTATTCTGCCATATAGAAAAAAGGGCTAATAATGCAGCAGCTGCTGCAATTGAAAAGATCTTCTTAAATCTTTTGTCTTTTAGTTTCATATAACCCTCTCTTTCTTAAACATTTTTCCCTATCTAATTTTATACTATCCTACCTCTTTAAATCTTGCAATATTTAGAACAAAAAGGACATCCGCTTCAAGCAGATATCCAATTCAATTGCTGTTTTATAAATCCAGTTTTCTTATAGACGGAATCATCGGACAGATTATTCCAATGCAAATAATAATAACGCCAGATATAAAAAACCAATGATTGACTCCAATTCTGTCTGCGAATAATCCTGACAGAATTAATCCCAAAGGCATAGCAAGGGATACAATGCTTCCAGTAAGAGAAAATACTCGCCCTAAATATTCAGGTTGTATTTTTTCCTGATAAAGAGCCATCTGAACTCCACTGTAAAAAGGAACGGAAAATCCCATGAGTCCACAGCAAACTGCAAATACGATAAATCCATTGGTAGGAAGGAACCCGGAAATCGTCAAGCTGACACCCATTAATAATATAGATGCAGTGATTAGAGGAATTCGCTTTTTTAAACCTCCGATAACTCCCAGCAGCATTCCCCCTGCCAACATACCGGAAGCATAAGCTATCTCCGTAATCGAAACATGATAAGGAGTTCCCCCAAAATAACTCATGCTCATAAGAGCGTACAAAGCATTTATAGGCATGTATACAAACATGTATAAAGTACCGACTAAAAGTAAAGCATATAACCCCTTATTTTGTCTTAGAACATTAAAGCCATCTTTTAATTCTTCCATAAAATATTTTCTTTCTTGCAGTTCTGGATTCAATTTCGGAATATAAACAAAGGCTACTGTTATGCAGGCGATAACTGCTCCCAAAACATCTATCGCTATAATCCAATTCAAATCCCAAATGGAATATAGAAAAGCTGCAATTGCCGGACTGACAATATAACTGATCGATTGCATGGATTGACTATACCCTGCACATTTAGTCAATTGCTCTTCCGGAACCAAAAGAGGCGTTACCGCACTCAGTGCCGGAGAATGGAATGCCGTACCAATACTACGGATAAATAGTACCACCATAACCATCCAAATTGGCGGTTCCATGTATTTAGCAACGATTGCTAAAGCTGCAGCAGCTATTGCAATAACTAAATCTGCCCCAATCATGATCTTCTTTCTATCATATCGGTCAACCAATACACCAATGGCAGGACCAAAAACGGCATAGGGCAAAAACCCTATCAATGTAGCAATGGATAATACCATAGCCGATCCTGTTTTTTCTGTAAGATAAAAAACAATCGCCATTTGCAAAATAGCACTGGTAATCAGAGATACTGCTTGACCAAACCATATTGTAAAAAATTTATATTTCCAATTTGTAGTTTCTTTCATCATATCTATTTCTCCTCTCGAAATCTTAACTCTTAACATTTTTGATTTAATACAGAGTCATGATTTCAGGAGTCCTTTTTTCTGATTAAAAAGGATGCATCATGACTCCTTTTTAACCTCTTAGTCTGATATGAAAAATGCCGCCGTTAAGCCTCATTAGAATACCTCCTCTTTTCCAAGTACTTATGCATTGTGAAGACAACACAAATTTCTGAAAATGAACATTCACAATACAGAAAGAGTTTCGCTTACGAAACTCTCGCGCCGAGCGCGGTCGGCAAAGCCGACAAAATACAATACGCGCGAGTGTGCATCCTACCCTGAGGGATTTTTATGACATAGGAAATCCGGAGGAACTTCCTATGTAACAAAAAGGCTGCAAATGAACAAAGTTCACCTGCAACCTTTATATTTCAATAATAACAGAACACCAAAACTGCATTAAGGCAGTGTTTTCTTAATGTCTTTATAAAGATACAGCTAAAAAGTATATGAATGTTCATCACAAGAATCCTAAAATAAGGCTCGAGAAATAAACCTAAAACAAAGTATAGGTCTTTTAACCTTATTTTCTATTTAGTTATGATTAAACTAAATAACGGAGTCTCATTTTTACAATAAACATTCATATGCCTCTTTTCCTTAAATTTGTTTCAGTATAGCACATCTAGTAAAGATGATCAATAAGCATTATAAAAGGCTTATTTTTTTAATAACTGCATAGTAAGTTTATTTAAGAGATGGTTATACTATAAGCGAATACATTATTGATAAGGAGTGAACAAATTGGAAAGAACAGATGTTAATTCAGAGAAAATCAAGAGTATAGGCTATGATGCATCAACTCAACTTCTGGAAGTAGAACTGACCTCAGGACATATTTATCAGGTTACAAACGTCCCCGATATTGTCTATCAAGGTTTATTATATTCAACCTCAAAAGATGACTATTTTTCCTCAATGTTTGGAATTGATGATTACCTTCTTTGGTAAATTATTTGTCCTACCCTCTCAATATGATTCTTCAGTTCTTTATGTTCTGAATGAGTATAATCCACAATATCAAAAAAATAAGGCAATGGACCTTCATCTTCTAACATTGCATGGAGTTTTGATAGAGTATCAAAGGTTATTTTATCTCCAAAAATTGCGATATCTATGTCAGAACCAGGCTTATAATTTCCCTTTGCTCGAGACCCAAAAATTACAGCTTTCTCTATTTCTGTGAAAACACCGAGAACATTAATAATATATTCTAAATCGGATTCTTTTAGGCCAAAACTCATAGCTCTTCCTCCAATGTATGCAGGAGCTCTTTTATGATCGGATAATATTTTTCTTTTATAAGTTGCTCTGCTTCCTTTGCAACTTCTTCATCATAAGTATGAGCCATAAGATTTCTTTTGTTTAAAGCATCAATCCAGGCATGTCCGTCGTTAACTAGTTGAATTTGAAAAGCGGTTTGTATAGTACTTCTGGGACTTTTAACTTCAAATCCCTCTTCTTCTAAATAGTCTTTCATAGTCTTCCACGCGAGTTCAAAAGTATATTCAAAACATTGAATTAATCCTTGAACTTCAAATTTATTAAGTTCTCCTTTTTCTATAAATTCAGTGAGTTGCTGTGCTGCTTTTTTATAGTTAGAAAATCTTTGCTTCCAACGTATATCCATATTCATATATTTCACCTGCCTATTTTACAAAGATTGACTATTTCTATATTATAGCATACTCAAGTATGAATGGGTATGAGACCTTTATTTATGAATACCATATCATTATAATAGCATATTTAATGTCTCCATATTCTGACGATGAATTTTTCTTTCATAATCAGATTGAAAGCTAAATTTCTTTCCTTCAGATAGGCCCTGTAGATAATCAATCGCGTGATAGATATCCTCTTCTTGTAAATCCAAGGTATGCCCTGCGAAAATTTTCTTAGGTTTATAGCTAAGATAATTTTTTAATGTATGAATATATGTCTTAATATCTTCACTCTCCACATAAATAATAGGTTTTTCTAAGTTATCCCCCACATACAGTACTTTTTCATTATGATCAAAAATAGATATGCTGTCTATGGTGTGACCGGGACTATAAAATAGCTCAATGCCTTCTTCATGAAAGATCAACTTATCTTTGAAGGTCAGATTAGGAAGGCATTTTTCTGCGCTGCCTTCAATAAATTGCTGATTGCTTTCCAGCTGGGTTTCCCATTGTTCCTCCAGGAGCTTTCTGCAGAGTTCGTGGCTTATAATGTCGTGACCTTTAAAACTAACATTGCCCCATACATGATCCCAATGGAAATGGGTGTTAATCACTATAATTTCTTTACTTTTATAATGTGTATTTATTCTGTTAAGTATGGGTTCCATGGACTTTGAACCGCAAAAGGTATCGACAACAAAGACTTTTGAAGATGTTTCAATCACAAAAACATTTGTAAGATACTCTTTCAGACTATCATAAGTATATACAACAGAATTAGAAGTAATGGATTGAATCTTCATGATAGGATCACCTTTTCTGTGAGTCTTTTCTTATCTACACGTTTATTTAACATTTTTATTGCTGCAACCATAATCAATAATATACCTCCGGCATAGAAAGGCATAATAGAATAACTTATGTGTGATGCTAAAACACCAAAGAGAGGCGGCATAAACGTACTGCCTACATAAGCACATGCCATTTGTACACCCATAATGGACTGAGAATATTCTTCTCCGAAGTTTACAGGGGTTTCATGCAGCATACTAGGAAAAATAGGTGCACACCCGACTCCCCCCATAACCAAACCAATGACTGCAGTAAACTGCCCTAACGGCAGCATAATCATAATAATGCCTACGGCAAGCAAGGCCTCTCCCAAATAAATCATCTGGCGATTATTCAGTTTTAAGGTAACAAAGCCTGATAAAAACCTGCCAAAAGTAATACCAAAATAGAAAAGTGAAGCCCATTTTGCTGCTGTTTCTGCAGGTACTCCATGAACAATGTTTACAAAACTGCTGCCCCATAACCCCAGGGTTGCTTCTATGGCGCAGTAGCAGAAAAATGCTAATAAGGCTTGTTTTGCCCCCGGCAGCTGTAAAAGCTCTTTCTTGCTTATGACCTTTTGACTTAGCTCCTTTGGGTTAGATTCTTTGGCATGGAGTTCTTCATTATGGGTTGAGGAAATCTTTTTCCATAAGGGTAAAGTTACAAGCAACACGATTGTTAAAACAATCTGAATCATTGCGACAGTACGATAGCCCATCTGAAAAATAATCCCTCGTTCCAGGAAATAGGACATGATGATTGGACCAGTCATAGCGCCGACTCCCCAAAAACAATGTAGCCAGCTCATATGCTTTGCTTTATAATGAAGCGCTACAAAATTATTAAGTGCTGCATCGATAGAACCTGCTCCAAGTCCTAATGGTATTGCAAACAAACAGAGCTGATAAAACGTATTGCTTATTGAAAATCCCAATAATGCCAGTGCCGTCATAAGTACGCTGGTAACGGTAACTAATCCGGTTCCAAATTTTCTAATAACCCTGTCACTTAACAAACTTGATACAATCGTTCCTCCGGTTATAATCATCGAAACAATCCCTGCATAAGAAATGGGCACTCCCATATTAGGATACATCGTCGGCCATGCCGAACCTAAAAGTGAATCCGGTAATCCAAGACTTATAAATGCCATATAAATAATGATTAATAAAACTGTTAATACCATTCAATAATCCCCTCTCTTTTTTGTAATTCCTTATATGCGATTTGAATCATCCCTGTCTCAAAATCTTTTTCGATACTCTTTTCAAATTGAATATGGGGCAGGAAATGTCCTTTAAGAAGTTCTTGAACACGCAGCAATAGTCTTTCCAAAATCTCCTCTGTTAAAAAGTCTCCATAAAATACAATGCGTTCCGGGGCCAGTACACAACTGTATACAACTATGATTTGGCTAAGCATAAGTACGACTTCTTCAGGGTTATCATAATTCACTTCATTCCATGAAGGCTTTAGAGGGAGCCAATTGACTTCTCCGGCAAAATTCTTACATCCCTTATAGATCTCCTCCTTTATAACCACACCAGCCCCTGGTCCATAAATACGTGGGTAATAGAGCCCAACCACAGTTTGTACTGTATGGCTGTTCTGCCTAGTATAAAATCCGTAGACGGTAGCATTGATGTCATTCTCATAGAGCACAGGCACTCCATATTTGGATTGATAATAAGACAAGAACTTATCTCCAATAATTCCGGAGTAATCATTGACATAAATCACGCCATTCTCCTCTGCTCCTGGAAGTCCAAATACGATGGCACAAATATTTTCATGGACCTTAAAAGCATTTTCTATCCAGATATCAAAACTATTTATACCTACATTGGAAAAATAGTCTGTTTTACGTTCAATACATTCCCCAAATGCATTAATAATCAACATGTGAAATAAATCTTTGTTATGATGTTCATAGCCATAAATAATTAGAGCTTTTCTATAATTACCGTTATAGACATACTGCCTTGACGGCCTGCCTCCATTGGAAGGTACTTCATCTCCTTCTATTACTTCTCCTGAAGCAACCATTTCACTGATTAGAGAATTAACGGTAACCACACTTAAGTGAGTTAATGCGGCCAATTCCGGTTTGGTAGCTTTTCTGTATTCTTTTAAAGTTTGCCTTAAAAGGTTCTTATTGATTTCTTTCATCTGAGCGCGGTTCGCTTTTAACATTTATAATACCACCTCGTTTCCTTTTACCAAATAAATAGCCTTCTAACACTTAAATAAGTTAACTTTATTAAGTTACTTTATTAAGTGTACACAAAATTACAATTGATGTCAATAGCATAAAAGCCACGGCGTAATTATTGTAATGAAAATGTAATATTGATTATGTTGACAGGTTTGCTTGATTTTTATATTATTGAATTGTCTAATATTATAACTTTACTTTATGCAGTTCAGGGCATTCATTGCCCTATTTTTTTATTGCATAGGAAATTCCTCCAGATTTCCTATGCAATAAAAAGCCCTCCGGGCAGAATGCACACTCGCGAGTATTGTATTTTGTCGTCTTTGCCGACCGCGCTCGGCGCGAGAGTTTCGCAGGCGAAACTCTTTCCTGTCTGCACCTATATCTTGAAGAATGCAAAAAGAGTACACCGATAAGTTTGAAACAAAACTTTGCGATGTACTCCGTTTTTTTAAATAGTCCATTGATTATGGATAATACCTACCAATCGATAACTTCCTTCGTATTTCTCAAAAACCAGTCTAAGGCTTTTCCAGTCCATACCTTCGTATTCTGGATTGAATCCGGGGAAATAATATTCCACTACCATAGGATCATCATACACTTCAAACTGATTTTCTAACATATTTCCGAAACTCAGGACTTCATTATAACCTATTTCCGGGGCATTTATAAAATCTTCAGAGTATATAAATTTCTCATAGTAGTCTTTGGGAGTCAACTTAATTTCCTCTCCGCTGCCGTCATAATATCCCCATAGATAGAGGTTCTGATTTTCAAAAAAAGTCTTCATCTCCTCTTTGCTAAACACAACGTCTTCTTCTAAAAATACATGGGTATAAGGCGTAAATCGAACACCTTTTTCCGGGTGAACATATTCAGATATTGTTTGTCCATCTTTGGTGCTGATAGCATAGATCACCTTTTGTGCGATTTCCTTAATTTCCTGATCAGCAGCCTCAGTATTTTCATCGATGTTATTTTCTTCAACAATTCTCTGCTCTTCTTTCCTGCTGCTCATTTTCCAGGTGTTATCCAAATACTTGTATTCAACCGTCAGCTTATACGGTCCTCTCAACATATCTTCTTCCTCTTGAATAAGCTCATAGGTATACTCATCCAATCTATTCAGTTCAAAGGGAGAATCCTCCACAATTGCAGCTGGACCACCTTTGGGTATGATATACAACTTGCCATTTTTCTCTTCATATAACCCATTGACAAAGTCTTCGGCCAGCTTTTTGTCTGCTACTTCAGATACATAGCTAATTAAATCTTCTTTGTTATGAAAATCAAGGATTTCATAAGTCTCTTCATTCATTTCCAAATCAAGAACCCGCTTAAAAAATTCTTTTTCAATTTCAACTGCTTGCTCTTTTGTGAGCTCAGTAACCACTTCTTTATCTGTATCTTCAGATATGTTTTGTGAATCCTGAGGCTTTTCTTCCTGAGCTTTTTTATTAGAACAGCCTGTAAACATAATAATCAATATAACTATACCTATAAACAAAATATTCTTTTTAAAATACATCCGATCCCTCCTTAAACTATTCACGATTTAATCATTTTTCTACTAAAAACCAACGCATACTACGATCATTATTAAATAAGGGAATAAATTTATCTTTTGATTATTAGACGAAAAAAATACTATTTCGTTCCATAATTTTATTCAAAACCGAATTTATAAACCTTGTCATACTCACTATGAGTACAAAGATATATCGTCCTATTGGATATATCCGCTGCAAAGGAAAACAATGTACCTGTAGAACTGTTATCTATGGGCTGTCCTTGAGTTACGGCTTTCAGGGTCCTCATAGTATCCTGCCAGTCTCCCCTTCCGCCAAGCTCTTCAAGTATTTTAGAAGCTTTTTTATATCTCCAGCACATTTTTTCTTTTTCTTCATGGGTTCTATTATAAAGAGCTGAGTTCGTCACCACTTGCCACGGGTTTTCTTCATAGAAAAAACGCCAGTCTCCTTTTGCAAACTCAATGGCAACGGAATTTCCCTTTGCGTCTGCTACAAGCATATGATGCTGAATATCATTCAACTCATCAAACGCCCTGAGAGTTTTTGTAATTTCCACAGCTTCTTCAACATCTTTGGCATTATCTAACAACTCTCTTAGCCACAAGGTCTTATAAACGAATTTTAAGCCCTTTTCTTCCTTTGTGGGAACGGAGGCAGTGGATGCTAATGCTACAACAAGCCCCTTTTCATTCATTCCACAGGTAGAAAGAAACGCTGTGTGTAATGCATTTTGTTTCACTTCCATGGAGAGTCTTTCAGGATCAAAATCTTTTGGAAGAAAGATTGTTGTGGAAGGCGTAAATGCTATTGACTCATATTTATTCGGCGGCTGGTAACGGGTGATTATAATTCCACTATTGGCAAAATCAAAATTTCTACCGAACATAGGATTGTTTTTATCTGCTGTGAGCGAGATCAAACTGCATTTCGGTTTAACTCTTCCAGTTTTTAAATCAATCAAAAGTTTACTGTCCTTTTCCAGCTGTTCCTGATAGTCACCATAATAAGTCATCATGTACATATTTTCAGCCCCCTGAACTTTGGTAAGACTGGACAATGTCTTTTCAATATCTGTTGCGCCCTCCCCGGTTGGAAACTTGAGTGTTTCTATGGTTGAAAAATCATCCGGTCTGACACTGTAGGAATAAAAAACAGCTAAAAACATGCACAACAATAAGATTACTAGTTTAAGATTACCCTTCATAACCATCCCCCTTTGTTAAACAATCGTTCTTATTCGCATTATGTATTACTGAAATCAAATGACATTGAAACTCATTTGTGAGTATTACATAATGAATCATGGTGTTAGTATATTAGTGTAGACACAAAAAGCCGAACACCTTAAAATATAAAAAGGGAAGGAAGTGTCTACAATGGCAAAAGGGCAAAAGTATTA
>JGI24712J26585_10000840_pt1 | contig 26384 bp, 18 predicted proteins | sample BioPla3DNA2_FD_26585 | JGI IMG/M metagenome (IMG submission 26585)
ACCACAGCCAAACTGGACTATCAAGCACAACAATATTGTAAGTGACTATATATACTTAGTCTTATATTAAAATATATTGAAAAATGGGGAAACTCAAAATAGATAGGTATTTACTTTTTTCATAATACCGTATAAAATTTTATTTTCACTGCTAAAAGCAAAGAATTATTTCTTAACCAAATCCGTGCCTTGCACCCCAAACCGCACACTGTTATAATCACAATAATCGCTTATGAGAGTAACACCTGACTTTATATTGATTATATAAGTATCGTCCCCAGAATGCCCATAAAGATAATTACCATGAGTATTAGTTGCCAGTATATCATTAGTCACCCCCTGAATACCTCATTCTACAAAAACCTCATTAAGCAGTTCAAGTTGACGATTTCTCCAGTTAATTGCATAAAAAACTCCATTTAGATCTTCAAATACTTTTTCGCCTAATAGCATTGTTGCACTAAACTAAGCATTGGCTACTGCTGCGTAAGCTGCACAAGCAGCTACGTAATCAGCATTAACACGGCTTAGGCTTTCGCCAATTAAATTGCTTGCTGCTACAGCATTAGCATCAACAGACTTGTCCCAATTTACATCTGCTATAGAAGGGTTATAAATTGTGGACATTCCTAATAAATACTTTCTAAGCAAAGCAAAATCTATAGCGTTTGAATCACCGTCTGAATTTATATCCCCATTTGATATAGAAGAAGAAAAAGTTTCGTTTTCAACCTTTTCAGCTTCAGTACAAATTTGTACTCCTTCTATGTTAGGTATGACTCTTCTGTGTGAGTAATCTAAACAATCACTGTCAAAATAGTTTTCAGGATTAACAAAGCATTTATACCACATTTCCCCAGCAGGAATTTTATCACTCTTACAAGCAACTTGCTTATCATCCAGCCAAAATCGACCGAATTAACGTTTCCATCACCATTAACATTAGAATCCCTTAAAAGTATTTTCTAATTGAATAATTTAATCTGCAATGTTATTATATTTTACATATAATACAACCCATAATATAGCTTGAAATACGGTTTATAAAGCTAGGGTAGTTTCTGAAAATTTGTAATTGCCATCTTTAAAGAACATGATGGACAAAGGCACATTAAATATTGATCAGGTTGTTTTTAGAAATATCCAAAACCATTGATAATTAAGGAGATTTTATTAAATTATGAATACAAAGAAATGCAATATTTTATGGCAGGATGAAGTTAAACGTGTAGCCGCTGGTATAAGGCGACGTGTTTTGAAACATACGATAAAAAATAATGGAGGATATTTAAGTCAGGCATGCTCGTCAGCTGAAATCATCTCAACTCTATATACAAAGGTTATGAATTTGGGAAAATTAGAGTCACCTTTAGTTCCCGAACAATTTCCGGGGGTACCGGGACCAAATAACCCCAACTATACCAGCGGTGCAATATATAATGGTCCAAGAGGTCCTGAATATGATCGTTTTTTTCTCTCACCTTCCCAGTACGCTCTTGTTGTCTATGCTGCACTCATTGAAACAGGACGCATGGCTGCTAACGGTCTTGACCACTTTAATAAGGATGGAAGTGTTGTAGAAATGATTGGTGCAGAACATTCACCGGGTATGGAAGTAATGTCCGGTTCTTTAGGTCAGGGAATAAGCCAAGCTGCAGGTATTGCAATGGCACGTAAAATTAAAGGTGAGTCGGGCAGGGTAGTTCTATTTCTATCCGATGGCGAGTGTCAGTCTGGTCAATTCTGGGAAGCTCTACAGGCAATCTCCCATCACAAATTGGACAATATCCTTGCCTATGTAGACATTAACGGATACCAATGTGATGGAAAAATGACCTCTGTCATGAACATAGAACCTTTCGATAAGCGGCTTGAGTCTTTTGGTGCAAGAGTCTACAGGATTGACGGTCATAATATTGATGCCATTGCTGCATTAGGCAATTTGAAACCCGATGGAAGACCTACTTTTATACTTTGCGATACAAATCCGTGCAAAGGAATTGAGATACTCGAAAAAAGGATTCCAAAACTTCACTATGTCAGATTTACTAGTTCCGATGAAAAAACACAGTATGAAAATGCTTTAAAAGCAATGGAATCCTAAGGAGGTTAATATAAAATGGAAATACTAAGTAAAGTACATGCAAAAAATCTGGTTGCCTGGGCTAAGGACAAACCCAATGTTTATGCTCTTTCAGCCGATTTAACTGGTTCAACCGAAATAGACTTTTTTAGGGACACATACCCAGACCGTTTTTTATCCATGGGCATAGCAGAACAAAATATGCTGAGTTTCGCTGGTGGACTTGCCCGTGAGGGCTTTATACCTCTTGTTCACACTTTTGCTGTTTTTATTTACCGTAGGGCTTTTGACCAGATTGCCATGTCTGTTTCATATCCCAACCTTCCGGTAAAAATGTTCGGCTTTTTACCGGGAGTTACAACACCAGGTGGTGCAACGCATCAAGCTATTGAAGATATAGCTGTTATGCGTTCTCTTCCTAACATGACAATACTAGAGTGCGGAGATGCTACCGATGTTGAATCGGTTTTAGATGTTGCATATGAGGTTAACGGTCCTGTATATATAAGAATGATACGTGGAGAAATCCCAAGACTTTTCGATGCTACTGACCGGATGTGCTTTAATAAAATTCGTACCGTCAGTCATGGTAAAGATTTAGTTCTTCTATCAACCGGTATTTGTACCGAAGAAGCAATGCGAGCAGTTAAAGTTTTAGAATCCCATGGCGTATCTATCCATCATATGCATATTACTACTTTAAAACCTTTTGGGGTCGAAGAAGTTCTTGATGCCATAGCTGCATCGAAGTATGGTGTTATAACAATGGAGAACCACTCTATTATTGGAGGTCTTGGCAGTATTGTAGCCGAATGTATGGCAGAAGCGGGATTAGGTAAAAAACTATCACGGATAGGGCTTATGGATACCTATGTGCACGGAGCAAGCAGACAATATCTGATGAAGGAATACGGCATAGATGCTATGGCACTTATATCACGCATTGAGTCAATTGTAGGTGCGAAATTTGGTATCGACGAAACTGAGCTTCCAAAGATCCATATAACTCCTGTCCATAGTGATTCAAAAGCAGAAGCTCTTTAGTACAATCTACGCTATTAAAAAGCTGTTTGTGTCTACAAGACCTTTATCATAAATGTTTTTAATACATAAAATTTTAAAAGGGTTGTACACAAGACCTAAAGTGAAAATCAAATAATTATGGAGGAAAACTTAGACATGTTTTTTTTAGAACATAAACAACCGCAACTCTCTAGCGAAAGATTTTCAGTAGTCTATAAGCTTTCCGGCGATGAAAATGAGGCCTATGCAAAAGCTCAAGATATTTGTCTTGAACAAACTGTTGAGTTTCCCGGGGAATTAGTTCCGGAAGGAGTAATAAGAGATTCCATTGTAGGAAAAATTGAATCCTTCGAAAAATATAGCAATAGCCTTCACTACAGGGCAGTTATCAGTTATGCCATCGAATCATCTTCTAGTGAGTTGACCCAATTGCTCAATGTTGTATTTGGTAATTCAAGTATAAAACCGGGAATACGGGTTGAAAAGCTTGAATTATCCGATTCAATTTTGAAAAACTTTAAAGGTCCCCGTTTTGGCAGGAATGGAATAAGAGAGCTTCTAGCTGTAAAAGAGCGTCCTTTGCTGTTTACAGCTTTAAAACCAATGGGTTTATCCTCAGAGGACCTTTCCAACCTTGCATATAAATTTGCTTTAGGTGGAATAGACATAATAAAAGATGACCATGGACTTTCAAATCAAAGCTTTTCACCTTTTGAGCAAAGAGTTGAATTGTGTGTAGATGCTGTTAATAGAGCTAACAAAGAGTCAGGCAGAAATTCGATTTATGTTCCTAACATAACAGCACCCTATAATAAAATATTAGAAAGAGCTCGCAGAGCTAAAGAATTAGGAGCAGGAGGTCTATTAATCTCTCCCGGTCTTACAGGCTTCGATGTAATGAGAGAAATATCCGAAGATAAAAGTATCAACTTGCCTATATTCAGCCACCCAGCCTTCCTAGGAACTTATGTTATGGGTGAAATAGGTGTTTCTCACGGTACGCTGTTCGGGCAGATAATGAGGCTAGCTGGTGCAGACGCCACCATATACCCGAATTTTGGCGGTCGCTTTTCCTTTAGCCGTGAGGAGTGTGAGAATATCGCATTTTGTACCTTAGAAAAAACGGGTAACCTTAAGCCGATTTTCCCCTGCCCTGCAGGTGGCATGAGTCTTAGCAGCATACCCGAATCTCTTAAACTGTATGGAAATGACATAGTATTTTTGGTAGGAGGTGGTCTTTTCAAACACGGACCTGACCTTGTTGAGAACTGTAAATATTTTAGAAAACTTGTTGAAAATATAGACCTTAAGGGAATTTCTTAATCCCTTAAGGTCTATGTTTTCTGTTTAAATACAAAAATTCTTTTAGCATAACTATGTACAATAACCATAGAGCTTCAATATCTTCAATTCTTCATCGGTAGCAGTAATAATACCGTGCTTTATTAACTTATCCATCATCTCAAGTACCAATATATCTGCCCAACCTGACATTATAAGTACTCTACAACACTCATATACCGACAAATCATAGAGTTCAACATTCCATGACCAATCAACATATTTCCACATCATATTTAAACTCATTTTCTTTCCTGATTTATTCATGGAATTGTATATATTTTTAACTGTATACTTATTTCTGCCTAATACAACCGCACCGAATATAGTTTTCACATATTCGTCTGTGCAATCTGGTTCAGGTATGCTTTTAAACTTCGACGCTATATCCAAATCAAGATATAGTTTTTCACCGCAATCTGCAATCGCTTTAAGCAAAGCCCATCGCATATTATCATCAACTGAATCTAAATATACACAAATCTTAAGGATTTTCATAATATCAAGACTTTTTTCATTCTTACCCATATAATACATAGAAAGAATCAATATCAACACTATATTACCTGGATCTTCTATATACTTTGACAAGAGAGGTTGAATTGTAAGCCTATAAAACAAAGGGTTGGATATTTCCCTACTCTTTTGATTAAAATATCCACCATAATAATAAAACTCACTTACTCCCCTTATCACCTTTTTAATGAAAACACTCTTTAAACTTATATCCATCCTATATTGGGTATACAAATTTACAGCCTGAACAAACCTTCTTCTGAATACATTTGCAACAATCAAGCCTACTTTAGCTAAAGTATAATTTGGATCAATTGAAATAGCTTTCTCAAAATCTTCCTGTGCCTCTTTATATTTAGCTAAATTCATTTTTACTCGTCCTAAGCAATAGTATGCCTTTGGATTCTTTGGTTCTTTCTTTATAAGACTATCATACTTAGAAACTAAAATATTCAGCTTTTCCGAATCTTTTATCATTTAATTCACCCTATCAATAAATTGCCATCAATTCACTATAAACCGTTTCTAAAAAGCCTCTTAACCTCATCTAACTGCATTCCGATCTTGTTAGCAGCAGTTTCATTATATGTTATAACCTGATCAGGCAACATAACAATAGTCTTAGCTAGTAGTTTTTCATTTTCCTTAAATTCATCAAGCAAACTTAAGAATCCTTTAAACACTCCCTCAATACTCTCAGTAATTTTCTCTGAAATTGCCTGTCCGTTGCCTTCTAAGCTTTTAGAGAAAGCCTCTGTGGTATTTTCACCTAATAAGGACATTTCGGAACTAATTTTCAGCATAAGCTTTGTTATATTTTCATGGTACTCACGTGCCTCATGAATACGTGTATCCAAATCACCCTTAAGCACTTCATTCAATTCCTTAATCCCTGAAACTGAAGTTTCAATTTCTGCAGCCATTTTGCTAAGATCCTCTTCAATCTGCTCGGTAGTGGATTTAGCACTTTGCTCTAAACTTAATGAAAAAGCCGATGCAGTCTTTTCACCTAAAAGGGTTATTTCTTCATTCACCTTATCCATAAGCCTACTAACATTCTGATGGTATTCCTTAGCCTCATCGTTTCTCATACTCAAATCATTTTTAAGTACACTACTAAATTCTTTTATTGATACTGCAGCTCCTTTAATCTCCTCTGCTACTGAAATAATATCCTGTAAAACCTTTTCAGAAGTTGATTTAGTAGTCTCCTCAATAGTTTTTGAGAAAGCAGTTGCAGTATTATATCCTAGAATTGATATATCCCCACTCACCTTCTCTATCAACTGATTTATATTTTCCTGATATTCCTTTGCCTCTTCACTACGTAGGCTCATATGACTTTGTAAAACTTCTCCTAAATCTTTTATGGACATAACAGAGCCTTTAACTTCTGACACTATACTAGCCATATCCTGTACAATTTGCTTGTTGTAAGAAATCATTTCATCTGCAGACTCTTTAATATTCTTTGATAAATTGCCCATTGAGTCAAAATTAGTTTCTATAATATTTGTATTTGAATTCAAATTTTCCGCAATACGTTCAAAACTCTCATTCATTTTTTCTATATTTGCACCAAGATTACCATTAAACTCAGTAATTTTGCTCATATTTTCAGCTAAGTCCTTAATGCATTGATCAAATTTATTTACAGTATCATCTAGTGCTTGAGATGATAAGCTAACTTCCATAGCCATTCCAGTAAGCTTGCTTCCAAATGTATCTATTGTTTCCTTAAGTGATTTGTCAATTTTTTCTCCAAATTCAACAAAGGTTGCCCTCATCATATTGTTCAATAAAGAATACTGATTATCTGTTTGCTTTTTTGTCGGCATGTTTTTTAATAGAACTATGAGAGCAGCTAATCCGAATATAACGAGAATTCCCAAGAGCAGAATTACTATAGTTGAATATTGAGCATATTCGTAATTAACAGTACTGCCTCCTTCAATAATTCCAAGCACAAAATGCATAATACTATCACTCCTATATTTCATAATGAACTCTAAACACTTATTTAATTTCAAAAAAGAAAAAACTGTAGAACTAAAAACCTTATAATTTCATTCCAGTTTTTATAAAGAAAAACAATAAGCATAAGGCTTCTAATAATAGAATACCACATTTTTTTTTAAAAACCTATATAAAGTATTCAATTCCATAAAAAAAACAACATTTTTTATATATTTATAGTAATTCAAATTCAATCATATCCTGTTTTTGTTCATTCTATACAACTTTTCCAATTCCCCTTCAGGTAGTTCTTTTTCTCCTCCCAGTATTTTTGTAAAAAGAAGGGTTTTAGCCATACTTTCTGCAGCCTCAAGCTTAAAAAAAGCATTATAGATATCTGTTCCAATTGAAACTATACCATGATTTGCAAGAAGAATAATATCATACTTGCCTATATGTTCTTCAAGCCCAATACTTATTTGGTCAGTAGAAGGCTCACCATATTTTGCCAACGGTATTTTGTCAAAGAATGCTATCATTTCAGTATATGCCTTAGTTTCGATTGGTATATTTGCAACAGCATATGCAGTTGCATAGGGGGGATGGGCGTGTACAACGGATTTTATATCGCTTCTATGTCTATATGCAGTAAGATGTAATTTGATTTCTGAGGAAGGTTTATACATACCTTCTAATACATTGCCGCTTAAATCTGTAACAACTATCATATCTTCACTCAAATAGCCTTTACAGACTCCTTTAGGAGTAATATACACCTGTTCTTCATGCAGTACCGACACATTTCCTTCATATGGATTTACAAGATCTTTATCATACATTAACTTTGAAATATCTACAATCTTCTTTCTAACTAATTCAGACAAAGCAAAACCTCCTAGAAATCTATTGTTTAATAATGCTTTTACATTCAGAATTCTAACATACTAAAGAAAACTAGGCAAACTCATTTCACAAAAACTCATAAGATTTGAGTTTGTTTAGTATACTTTATTAAGCTGTGGAATTCATAAACTAAAACACCTTAATTCCAATCAATACTTAATAATCAGGTGATAAAATTTGAGTAGAAGAATAGTTTCAACAGTAAATTTATTTTTCCTAGTATTATCTATACTTACTATTTGCAGCCATTTGTTGATGTTTGATGATTTTCATCCATTGTCTAGCTTAGTGACAACAAAAGATACAAACGAAACAAACTCAAAAAACATTAAAGGATATTTCATATCTATAAATCTTGATACTCTTATTCTTAGTTTATATAAGGACGGTTCACTTATTAGAACCTATCCCGTTTCAGGAGGTAAAGCTAATACTCCTTCTCCAATCGGCACGTGGAAAGTTGTTGACAAATCAGATTGGGGAGAAGGTTTTGGAGGTTCATGGTTAGGACTTAACGTTCCTTGGGGCAGATATGGAATACATGGTACAAATTCTCCTTGGTATGTCGGTAAATCTAATGCTTCTCATGGTTGTATCAGAATGAATAACAAGGATGCAAAGGAGCTTTTTGATATGGTACCGCATGGAACAACAGTTTCAATCATACAGAAAAACATACCCTTTAGAGTTTTAAAAAGTGGGGATGCAGGCTCGGATGTATTGATGGTACAAAAGGCGTTAAAAAAACTCGGATATTTTCATGATTGGGCAAACGGAAAGTTTGGCGACAATCTCAAAAGAAGTGTTATCAAATATCAGAAATCCAATGGTTTAAAGGTTACTGGCACTGTTAACAAAGCTCTATATGATAAAATTATCCAACAGTATAAGGATATGCTTATTGAATTTGAATAGAAATATCCCTATTAAGGGGAATCTTATCGATAATTATCACAAGTAATTTTCAATAAGATTCCTTATTTAATACTTCTAAATATCTTTGATCTGACGATTCAATAATTCATCTAATATAATTAACTACATCATAATTTCTACTCGGTACATCCGGGTATGAATCTTTCTCTTTATAGCCTAAGACAAAAGCGTAGTATGGTTCATACCCTTCAGGTACATTTAATTTTTTAGCCTCTTCTTGATTTTTAATCCCGAATATGACAAATCCTAACCATACCGATCCAATGTCTAAGCTTTCAGCAGCTAGGAGCATGTTTTGAACAGCAGCACAGCAGTCAATTTCACTGCTTGGTACATCTTTTTTCCCCGAGACAACAACTAAAGTTGGTGCCTTATAGGTTACATCAAAATCAGGGTCTAATCCTAAGTTTTTGATCCATTCAATTTCCATCGTTGCCATAATCTTTTTTGAAATATCATTAATGTGTTCAATAACTTTCCTATCCTGTACAATCGTAAAATGCCATGGTTGTGAATTATGACCTGAAGGAGCATAAATACCAGCTTCAATAATCATATTTAGTTCTTCCTGCTTAATTTGCTCAGGTCTATATTTTCTTAGACTTCTCCTGCTTTTAATTGCTTTTAATACTTCATTCATTAGCAAACCTCCTTTAATTTATATTTGGAATCTATATTGAGCTATTTAAAATTTTTGTTTCAAATACTTATTTTAATTTTTTCATAAAGACGCACTTATAAGTTTTTGAATCTCCGATGTAATTGTTCTTGAATAAACTAAACCTATAACTATGGATATAATCAAAACTATAACCCATAACAACGGATTCATCAGAAGATTATTATTAGCCTTTCTAGCTTTGCCAAACATTTCTTCCGCTAAAGCCTGCTGTTGACTATACGTTTTAATGCCTCTTTTTTTCATTTCCTCATGAAACTCAGAACTATCCATATTGCTAGAAAAAGCTCTATTACTTCTGTCTAAATCAGTAACAAAGGTTTTTGCTAACAGGTCATGAATAGATTGTTTTTTTTCATTAAAAGCTGCAACTAATCCAGATATATAAATTAGAGCGGAGAATGCTCCAATTACTTTTACGATTGATCTTATAATAACTTTTAGAAAGCTTGATTCATAACTTACAACTTCTTGACCTAGAATTATCTTTCCTGGTGTTGAAGATAAAGGCGATATTAAAAACACAATCTCATATGCTAAATATACGAAAAAAAACAAAGCATAATATCTACTTAGATAAGAAAAATCGCCCTCCAATATGCCCTCAAAGGATATACCGATATCAAACATTTTTAGAAACAATAGCAACGTGGAAACAATACCAGCTACTATACAGGAATCAAAATATAAAGCAAAAAATCTTCTTGATAGTCTTGCATAATTCATAGATTTTCCTCCAAACCAAAATAATGTATAATTGTGTAAAACAAAAGCCAAGTTGCTATTTTTAGAAACTACCTAGCTTCAAAAATTATATCAGAATATTAACCGTAAATCTATACATAGAAAAATTTCGCTTCGCATATGACTCAAACTAAAAAGTGTTACTAACAGGTGTAGAAATCGCATTAATTTAGTTGGAATTAGCAGCACTTCGTGCGTATATTAGGTACTGACCAACGTGCAAGTGCGTATTGTTCTAAGAACTAAGTTATGTTCCTAAGAGAATGTACCGGTCGAATCAAACTCGCATATGTCATTAACCAAACTATCAATTAGTAATTCCTGATATCCTGCATAACCCATGTTACGAAGAACATCAGCTGTAGAAATGAGTTCTTCACAATCTAAGTTTTCCAATTTTTTAAGTCTTATATCATCAATTATCTCATTGGACAAGGCCGTCTTATAATCCTCTATTTCATAACGCCAAAGCTTTAGTCTGTCTCCATATCTATTCTTTAGCCTAGATGCTATTCTAAGACCCTCTGGGTCAAAATCACCGGAGTAATAAATATCTGCCCCCTCCTTTGCAAGCATATCCAACAAAACCAACGATGCAACCTTTACCTGACCACAGGTACAAACAATAGACCTATTGATGTGAGAAGTCCTATCCATTACCACAGAAAACACTCCTGTATTTTCAAATACAAATACTTTACCTGTAGGACTTACAACTCTATCTATTCTACTTAAATTTGAAAGGGATACCTGAAGAGGCTCTTTACTATTGTAGAAACCTTCCCACCCTTGATGAATATTCCCGTCCGTATATGCACTAAGACCACTTAATAATACAAAATTTGATAACTCATCAAATAGAATACCTGCACTATAATACAGCTCGGATTTTTGTTCGGCATTCTTTGGCTTTTCGGCTTCAAAGCAGTACATAAGTGCATATATAAATATTTGTCCACAAGTAGAAGACTCGTCAAAGGAATGGGGATTTTTCGTAATTTCCGAGGCAAAAATCGGAAGTCGAAGCCTTTTATCAGAATTCACTGGAAGGTTATTGATTCCATCACAAACAGCTTTAATATCCTGACTTAACTTTTCTCTATCCGATTCGTATCTCTGTATAAATAGTCTGTACGCATTGTCTTTTGTTTCAATTATATATTTAAGCCAGTTACCAGCGACAGTATTTTCATATTCGGCAATTATATTGTAAAAATAACTTTCACGTTGTTTAAGGTACTCAAGACGGACATCTTTATTTGATACAAGTATTTCATCAAAATACTCCTTTAAGATATCTTCAAGAAGTACTCCGCAAAACCGCGTACTCTCAAGTGCCTCTTGAAAGTCCGACACTTTTATTTGGACACTTCTTTTGTGAAGAAAATCTTTCTTTAAAAACCCTGTAAGGGCCTCTTTTTCCTCACAAGATAAATTCTTAAACTCAATTTTTCCTCCAAGTCTTCCAAGAGTTTTATACTTATGCTTTAACTTTTGAAAAACCCGCTCAAAACCTTGATTTTCTCTAAAGTATTGCACACTTTCCTTTATCAAAGCCTCATCAATCAACTATATACCACCTGCTCCTCTTTCATTTCACGTTCTCCCTCTTGGGTAAATTTCTGCTCATCAAAATCTAATAATTCTCTAACCCTACCGTTCCATCGATATCTTATAACCGTGACAAAATTGGCATTGTTAGGACGTACAAGCTCGCATATGGACAACGAAGGAACCGATTCATAGTCTCCCCAAAGAATTTGTGAGTTTATAACAAAGTTAAGTTTTAGTTCATTTAGCAACCTAAACATATCACATATATTCTTTTCATCCACGCCAGCAAAAGCCTCGTCTAATGATATAACCCTCGGGCAATCCTTTCTTGCCCCTTCATACCTTGAATAAACCGCTGAAAACAAAGGAACATACATAGCCATGGCTTTCTCTCCGCCACTGAATTTGTCAAAGGCGTTGTTGGTAAGCTCTTTCCTTGCTTCTCCTGTCTTTTTAAAGAAAAGTTGGAATTCAAACCACTTCCTATAGTCAAGAATATCCTTCATTACCATATGGAAAGTTTGAGTAGCACCCTTATCCTCTAACTCCTTCCTTGCCTGAGAAATTTTCGATCGAAAATGTGCTGATAGTTTTTCCATATCCTCTTCTTTTAATAGTCCTGCATCAGATTTTAGAATTTCTACAAGCTCACGTGTATCTATCTGTTCTTCCGTCTCTGCTTTCCTATTTTTCCATATCAGGCTAAAAGAAAGACCACTAGAAGTATTCATTGATTCCATCAAATTGTTCATTTTCTTTACCCATTGCTCGCTGTGGTATATTTTTGCCCTTATTTTCTTACCAACTGTATTTGCCAAAATATCTTCGAAAAGCTGACGATCGCTTTCTCTAAGAAGCTTTTCATTTTCTTCAATGGACTCTTCAATAAACTGCACAAGATTTAGAAACCTAACATCCTTACCCTGAATCCTTGCTGAAAGTTCAAGCCTTTTATGTGAGATATAAGTTCTCTTTAGCCTTTCATCTTCACACTCATTTTCATCTTCAAAAATGTATTCCATTATTAGATTGTATTCTGTGAAGTGATGCCTATTTTGATGGTATTTTTCTTGAAGAGAAGAAGCATAATCCTCTCTTAACTTACCAGCCTTATCCTCACCCTTAAAATCACTTATTACCCTTCGAGCAATTTTATATGGGTTATTCTCTCCATCATAGTTCACAACATAACCTAAAGCATATTCCTTCCTAAAACCTTCGCAGCATATATTATTCATCTTCTTCAAAAAGTCCATATCCTGCGATAGTTTTTCAAGCTTCTCTCTAGTATTCTCTTTTTTAGCCTTGTAGTTTTGTGCATTTCTTATGGCATCTTCGATTTTTTCAGGAACTTCCCTAAGTACCCTGATACACTCATCAATTTCCTGTTTAATTTCTTCAAAGTTTAAATCTTTTAGCATTTCTTCGTAGTTTTGTTTCTTTGATAATGCTTCGTCTATATCACGGTTTATCCTCTTCAAATCATAAGCAATATCATCTATATCCTGAAGGATTTCTTCTATCTGCAACTCAATACTTTTTGCTTCACGTACAAGCTGCAAAAATTTAACATGCTTGGTCTCTAAATCTGCAATCATATCTCTATACTCTGCCGCATCTTCCTCTGCAGTTTTATAGGTTTCAAGATTTAAGGCAAATTCCATTTTAGCCGTAACTTCTCTAACATAGTCATGGGCTTGTTTAAGTTGCCTATGTGCTCTCTCAGCTATTTCTTCCTTCCTTATGAAATCCTTATCTTTCCCTTCAAGAAGTATGTTTTGGCTTTTAACAAGATTATATGCCGTTTCGATATCTTTTCTCTCTGGAAAACTATCAAACTCTGTCTTAAGCTTTTCAAGTTTACTTTTATGTTCAATTATTGTCTGTTCTTCAATTTGTATTAATTTTTTAATCTCATTTATCTCTAGCTCAAGCTTTTGAATCATTTCGATTCTGTACCTTTTTCTTGCTTGTGCACCTATAAACTTAGGTACATAATTAGAAGTTGTTTTACCCTTCAATATACCGATAGCATAGTCACCTTCTATATTTAGATATGCTAAACCACCTTCATCTTCAAGGGCAATGCTTTTAAGTACCGTTTCTACCTCTGCGGCTTTAATGTATGAGTCATCAGGTATCACTGGCTTCAATATTGAAAACAAATTGTTCTCCGACATTTTTTCACAAGGGAAGATGTATTTATCCGCCATATTTGCTTCAGTATCTAAGAATTTATCTTTATATTTTTCAGGCACAATAACAGCATCTAGAAGTCCCATATCCATTATAGCCTCTTCAAGTATTCCTTTTATACCTTCATCAATTTCATCCCTAAAATCCACTAGTTTATAAAGCGGAAAACACTCAATCCCCTGCTCTGACAACCTTTTCCTGTTTGAGTTAACCTTCTCATCCCTTAATGGCTCAGGATCTTTCTGATTCTTCCACTCGTCAAGTTCTATGTTCTTTTGATTTAATTCTTCTTCAAACTTTGATTTTATAGTTTCAGTTTCAATTATATTTCTTCTGAAATTTCCTTCTATTTCACTCTGTGTCTTTCTCACTTCACTTAATATATCATCAAAACTGGAATTTTCACCATAACTCCTGATAGCTCTTGAAATTTGGTTCATCGACTCTGAGGGTATTTTTAACATTTCATTTACTTTTTCCCATGAATATACCTGTTCATTTAACTCTTCCTTGGTTTCCTCAAACAAATTTTCACGTTTTTCAAGCTCACGCCTTGCCTCTTCCCTTTCTTTTCTTACACTTTCAAGCTCCATAAGAGCCCTGTCATAATTATCACTCTGAACTTTTTCCTCTTCTAATGCCTTTTTAGCTTTGATAATTTTCTCTCTATAACGTTCAAGCTCGTTTCTTAAAAATTTGTAATCATATTCTTTAGATAGGTTTTCCTTCAACTCATCTTGAGTAAAATAGTGCTCATCAAAATGAAGGTCTTCAGCAATATTGGACATTTCCTCTAGATGTGATATTATGAGCTCCTCTTGATTCTCCTGCTTACTCTTTATATCTTTAAGTTCATAGTTTAGTTTTACTTCTCTATCTTTTTTTATCTCTAAACTTTTATTCTTGTTTACCCTATTATCGTAATAATCCTTTAGTTGTGAATCAAGCTTGTCTATTTCCTGCTTTGCTTTGAAGCTGTCATGCTGCTCAAGCTGTGCTTTTTTGTGCTCATAACTGTTCCTTGTAAGCTTAAGCTGTTCATGGAAATTTTCATATTCCTGATATTTTCTTGTATACTCATCTAGCTCAGACTGTAATTCTGAAATCTCTTTTATTGCAGAATCTAGCTTTTCCTGACTTTTTGAATAATCAACGGCTTTTTCATATAATACAAATCGATTATAACGGTTATACTCAGCCTTAAGCTTGTCTGATGCGTCCTTGCTCTCTTTTAGCACCTCAAGCTGGGATTTTATATTGTCCATATTTTCTATTGCTTCGGACATAGGTCTAAGATCATCGTCGGAAAGAGGTTGTAGTGAATTATTCATTATTTCGTATATAACTGTAGGTTTAAAATCCTTTGATAGTTTTGGCGTTCTAATCTGAATAAGAAGCTTTATAAGCTCGTCATAGTCTTCTAAACTTTCAAATCCAAAAAGAAGCCTGTTTACCATAGCCATATATTCCTTTTGACTCTCGTAAACTTCTCCCCCATCATCTATTCTATTTCTAAGCTCAATCTTACTCAAAGGTATTTTCTCTCCAACGTTTTTGTATAATAGAAAATCTTTACCTATTCTTCTGCCATCGGTAATAGAAAATCCCCAGAAATCCAGCCCTTTACCTCTTCTGGCCCTTAATCCCATTCCAATCGACATGTAGCTCCCTGTTTCCTTTTTGCAAAACTCCATAAACAAATAGGCAGTACTTTCCTCCTTTTCCTTCTCGTCCTCACCAAGTAAATAATTCTCAAGTTTTCGAGCTCTTGAACCAAAGGGGTCAAGTCTTTCAGGGCTTTTATTTCCATCAAAAAGAAGGGGAATAAAGCTCTGCATGGTTACAGACTTTCCTGAACCATTTGAACCCCTAAGCAGAAGCCTTCCATCACTAAAATGGAATTCTTCCTCATCATAATACCAAAAATTTATTAATCCTATACGATTAACTACCCACTTGTTTTTTAACGTATTCTGCAAAAAACTCACCCTTTTCAAATATGTTATTTGTCACTATTCACGCTGAAAATTCTTAGGATATTCACCTATCAACTTGCCTATTAAAGGCATTAATCTTATTTCCCTGCCATCGTCTAAAACCTCTACCATGCTAAAGCCCTTCATAAACAAAACCACTTCATCAAAAAGCTTGTCCAAAGACATTTCTCTATACACCTTGCTCCAACCGGACAAATATATCTCCCGTATATCCTCTAAGAGCCTTACAAATCGAGCCTTTGAAATATTAATAATGTCGTCTTCACGCTTTTCGATCTCCCCACTCTTTACAAGTTTTATAATATGTGTATTTATCTGAAGCACAATATCCGAAACGCTCTTTTTAGAAGGAAACACATCTTTAAAATTTTTGCTTGGATTGAGGATAAGAAAGGTCCCATTTTTGTGAACATGCAATTGGCTGTCTAAATACTCTTCAATATCCCTTGCTAAAAGACTTCTTTGATTTCTTATATAAATATAATCCGGGTCTTCTGCTCCTTCCGAATATACCGCCGGAGACATAATAAGCCTCCTGTAAACTCTATTTCTTCTAACTCTACCCCTATCTTTATCAATATCAAACCATTCTCCATTCTCAATGTCTTTCCAAGATGAATAATTTAATATATTACCAGTAAAATTTCTGACAAAATACCTTGATAACCCTGTACTTTCATACAGAACTTCCGTCTCAACAGATTCCATAAAGCTACTCTCGTCACCATCATCAGTCTTTATAATGCCTATTTGGGCAGCAAATCTTAAAACCTTCACCATATACTTCCTGTGCCTAAAAATTGTCCAATCAATCCTCTCATCTCCTGGGAACGATGCCTGTATAAACTCTGTCACCTCTGAGAGTATAAACTGTTCTCCAGCACTTTTATCTTCTAGAAACACCAACAACATGCAAAAAATCGAATACTCCAGCTTATCCTCAAATTCTTGTATTCCCATCCACATTTCAGCTTTACCCGGTAGTTTTTCAAGCTTTATCATATAGGGATTAATTATCAGCTTATATCCGAGTTTTTGTTCAAGGAAATCCGTAATCTCAGCACTAGCATCTTTAACACGATAGTAAAGGTCTTTGTCCTCTTCTTTAGTTATCCAAAATCTTTCTAGCAGTGTTTCCAACTCTTTCATCAGTAAAACTCCTTATGATATAGATAAAAATACAGCATTAGAAGCCATAAGCAAAATATCATGCTTACCTTTTATGCTTTAGTGTGTCTGCACAAATTTAAGTTTATAATCTGGCATTTCAAGAACTCCATCCTCACACTTTAACAGACACCTTTTATTATCTGCAGGAGGAATCAGCAAAACTATTCTTCCGTCTTCGGTCTTTACCTTTTTTTCGGGTGATCCAGATGCCTTTCCAATCCATTTCAAAAGTGTAATCCTCACATGGGGCTCTATTATAGGAAGTTTTGAAATTTCTATCATTCCACCCTCAATATATTTTTCAATTACAATTCTTTCCTCTTCAAGTCTTTTTATATATTCTTCCTTTTGTCTTTTTTTCAATTCAGTTTTGTCCTCTATTGCACTTCTTGCAGACTTTTCGCCATACGCTCTAATTCTTGGTTTAATTTCTATTTCAGCCGGTTCTTCATCGTAGACACCGCTATTGATACTCTCAGTTTTCCTTATGAATCCTCCCTTAATATGCTTTGTATTAAATATACCAAAAGCCATTGAAGATAATTTATGAGCTTCATCAATATTTTCACAAGACAAGAACATCTCGCAAAGTTTTTTATATTCTTCCTTCCTATTTGCTGCACTGCTACGACTTTCAGCTATCTGAGAAGCATATCGTGTAATCCTTCTAATTATTTCGTTTGTCAATTCAAGAAGCTTTATCACTTCACTTTCTCTTCCTTCAGAGCCTAAAAACCAGTCTCTAAAACTCTTCCATCTTCCATAAATATTGTCCTTCAGCTCGCTATCAGTAATTTGATTATCAAGCCTTGGAATAGATTTTTCGTTTTCATAAGCTTTTGTAAGTATCTCATTTACAACATTTTCAGGTGCATTTTTTATATATTGTTCTATTGTAGGTGCATTTTTTTGAAGCCCTTTAACAAACTCTCTCAAATACTGAATTATTGAATCCTTATAGGCAATAAATTCCCTTGTTTTCATGAGCTCTTCTGCCCTTAGACTATGAAAACTCCTCATATAGTCCTGATAATTTTGATTAAGACGCTTAAAATCAGTATTTAAGTCTCTCCACCATATACCAACAGCCTTTACATCAGAATCTGCTATAGAAGTAATTTTTATGACCGCATCCTTTATTCTTTCGAAAAGAGTCGGTTCTAATGATGCACCTTCTACATAAATATTTTCAAGTTTGGTTGTTAATCTTTCAATTTCAACCGAATATTCAGACAACTGATATCTAAACTGCTTATTTTTAAACTCTTCAACCGTTGATGCCCTAGAGGTGTCCTGCATAGGAAGAAGGTTTCCCCACTCAACCAATACATCAAGATCTTGGCGTAACTGCTCAATAGTATAGTTTTCATAATTTGGATGCTTCTTTAGTGCCTCAAAGACCTCTTCCTTATACATCCAATAATTTAACTTCTCATATTGGAGAAAAAAATACCTAAGTATCGGCCTGTATCTCCAACAGTTTTCGGCCGTCAAATATTTAGTCTCAGTAATTGGTCTGGTAAGTTTTGCTGTTATATCCATCTATAAAAACCTCGAAAACAATTTTAGTTGTATTAATACTATGGATTATATCACTTTGTATTGTGATTATACAATGGGAAATATAAAAACCTTCTCCCCTTAATTGAGAGAAGGTCTCAGTAACTATTTCTTTAGAACAGAGTCCACATTGGTTTTTTATAAAGTGTATTCTCGGGTTTACTTCTGTTTTTCCTTTGTTTCTGTTTCTTGCTTATCTTCGGACTTTTCTTTTGTTTCTAATTCTGATTTTACTTTTGTTTTTAATTCTGCTTCAACGTCTTGTTCTAATTCTGGTTTTGCTTCCTTTTTCTCCACTTGCTCTGTTTCCGGCTTTACTTCAAGTTTTTCCTTTGGCTCTGTTTCCTGCTTTACTTCTGGTTTTTCCTTTGGTTCTATTTCCTGATTATCTTCAACTTTATCCTTTGGTTCTGCTTCCTGCCCATCTTCAGCTTTATCCTTTGGTTCTGTTTCCTGCTTATCTTCAGCTTTATCCTTTGGCTCTATTTCCTGCTTATCTTCAACTTTATCCTTTGGTTTAATTTCCTGCTTATCTTCAACCTTATCCTTTGGCTTAATTTCCTGTTTATCTTCAACCTTATCCTTTGGTTTAATTTCCTGCTTATCCTCAACCTTATTTTTGGGTTCTACTTCCTGCTTATCTTCAACTTTATCCTTTGGTTTAATTTCCTGTTTATCCTCAACCTTATCCTTTGGCTTAATTTCCTGCTTAACTTCTGCCTTATCCTTCGGCTTAGTTTCCTGTTTTACTTCTGGTTTAACCTTTGGCTTAGTTTCTTGTTTTACTTCCGTTTTATCCTTTAGCTCTGTTTCATGCTTAACTTCAGATTTGCTCTCCTGCTCCACTAAAGGTCTTGGATCTTTTTTTGCAATTTGCTCTATTCTGTCTGTTGAGTTCTCTTTTATTTTAGGTTCTGGATCTAGCTTTTGGGCTTCAGCTTTTTTCACATCATGTACAACACTAACATCATCAATTTTAACCTTTTTTAAAGCCTCTCCAATACTTTTGTTTTTAATTTCTTCAATACCTAAGTCAACACCTTGTTCCTTGGCCTTTTCATAAACAATGCTTCGTCCTATAGAAGTTTTATTTTTACTAGCTAATTTTTTGTAATCATAGGAGGTTTCTACAACTTTTGAGAGGATATACTCGTTAGTATCATCTTCAGCTGCACTCTTACAGATATCTATTAACTTTTTCAGATCTTCAGAGTTATTGGTCTTATTACTACTAAAACTAGTATTGCTTTGTTCATTTAAACATGCTGTTATTAGTATTGTTGAGTCAATTAAGTTGGATTTCTTAATTACCTCTCGTATCGCAACATCCACAGACTGATGCTTTAGATTTAACTCTTTTAATAGATCACTTGTATCATCACTAAAACTATTTACCTTTAGTATTTTATTGTTTTTATCCAACTCAAATTCTATACTTGTATTCGAGTCCATCGTAACATAAGCATATACTCCATTGTCGTTAAAGGGATTAAAAAAAGCAAACATAAATACAAATATTGCAGCAACTGCAGCAACAATTTGTGAAGTAAGAACTAACTTGCTCTTTTTTTGTATAATCTCCTTTGGGTTGAACATGACTTCTAAACCTACGTACATACCCGGCTGTTTTAGTATTGAAACAATTCTACAATCAGAAGTCATAATAATAGCTAAGTCATCTTTAAATTTTAAAATAGTGCCCTTTTGTTTTATCATAACATTCACCGTCCTATAGTATCATATATGTATCGTTTTAATATATCAAGATCGCTTTTTAGCACAAAAACCATTGCGATAATAAATTTTCTATTCTTTTCAAGTGTCCTCCTGCATTGCTTAACATATTTAGACAATTCTTTATATGGTAATACTTTTCTTTTCATAAACATTTGATATAAAGAATCATTTTCTGTAATAATCTTTGCTACATTAAGGCACAAAATTCTGGTATCACGATGTTTTGGTGAACAATCAATCAAGTCCTCAATTGTCATTTTGTATTCACAAATTTTTAACTCAAGGTTTTTTATCTCTTCCTTAGTGTCAAACTCAGTGCTATAGTCCGGACTGCTATCATATAAATACGTCTCTTCAAAACTACTAGTTTCGTTATCATTAAAATATGAAAAAGGTAATGTGATATTGTTCTTTTTTGTAGTCCTTAAATAATCTATAAGCCTTCTTTTTATTACCTGCTTCGAAAAACTGATAAACATAGTCTTTTTATTTGAATCATAACACTCAATAGCTTCATTAAAGGCAATAAGTGCTATGCTGTATTCATCACTTTGAGCTAAATTATTTTTTTCACCAACTAATTGCGATACACATTTTAATATAAAAGGTTTGTAGTCATCAATAAACTTATTTCTAAGGAGTATGTCACCATTTTTAATTTTTTTAATAATATCTAAAAATGAGTCTTTTTCATGTCTTAACATGTTGTCTGGTTTTAAATTTATCAATGAGATTTCCCTCCTTATTTAGTCAGTTCGTAAGTATCTTACGTTTTTGTTCGCCCGGAGATAATTAACTTTAATAAATGTACTTCAACTAAATACATATTTGGCAATAACAATTTTACATTAATTCTAGATATTACAAAATATATACCTTGATGCTTATGTAGTAAAAATTTTAGCTTCTAGCCTTCAAATGTCGACGCTTTAGCTGTATTTGATTATATAAAATCATTTATTCGACCCTTCTAGACTCAAAATTTACCTTCAATATCATTCTATTATACACTAAAAAAAATAAAAATTAATCCGAACAAAAAAACATTGTGTTACCGAAAGACTTACCCGAAAGGAAAAAAATTAGCTCTAATGCAACAAATAACCAAATTGCGAATGTAAACTATATAGGAATTCCAAGAATATCAATCGCACGGGTAAATTTTTATATAGTTTATAAATAAATAATAAAAAGGAGAATGTAAAATGAAAAGATTTGTAGGTCCATTATTAACAGTAGCATTAGCATTTTCTGTTTCAACAAGTGCTTTTGCAGCAGTAGGTCAAGCTAAACCGGAGGTATACAACAAATCAATTGGACAGATTATCCATCCAAATTATGTAGAATCTCTTATTGAAAAGAGAGAAGTAGCAGAGACTAAAGCAGTATGCGAAGCAGAAATTGCTATTTTAGAAGAAAGTCTTAAGTCTTTGCGTGACGAAATGAAAGCCTTAAGAGAAGTTAAGCCAGTTGATGAAGAAGCTATGTCAGTATTAAAAGAAGAAGAAAAAGCATTGAATGACCAAATCAAGGCTAAAAGAGACTCCTTACAAAAAGCAATTGAAAGAATAAAGATGGTTATCAAATACGGTGAAGAAGCTACAGCTCAAATCGAAGCTCTAAAAGCAGCTTTTGCTGAAGAAGAAGTTGCCGTAAAAGAAAGCAAGGAAGCAATAAAAGCTGAAATAGATGCTTTACTAGCAGCTGAAGAAGTTGATGAAGAAAAAGTTGCTGAATTACAAGCAGCTGAAAAAGCATTAAATGACGATTTAAAAGTTAAAAGAGATGAAATGAACAAAGCAATTGAAAGAGTTAAATCAGTTGTTAAATATGGCGAAGAAGCTGTAGCAAAAATTGAAGCTGCAAAAGAAGCTTTTGAAGCTGAAGAAAGTGTAGCAAAGGAAAGCAGAGATGCTATAAAAGCTGAAATAGACGCTTTATTAGCAGCTGAAGAAGTTGATGAAGAAAAAGTTGCTGAATTACAAGCAGCTGAAAAAGCAATAAATGACGAATTAAAAGTTAAAAGAGATGCTATGAACAAGATAGTTGAAGGCGTTAAATTAGTTGCAGAATATGGCGAAGAAGTTGCAAACAAAATCTTAGCTGCAAAAGAAGCTTTTGAAGCTGAAGAAAGTGTAGCAAAAGAAAGCAGAGATGCTATAAAAGCTGAAATAGATGCTTTATTAGCAGCTGAAGAAGTTGATGAAGAAAAAGTTGCTGAATTACAAGCAGCTGAAAAGGCATTGAATGATGAACTAAAAGTTAAAAGAGATGAAATGAATAAGTTTGTTGAAAACTTAAAATTAGTTGCAAAATATGGCGAAGAAGTTGCAAACAGTATTGAAGCTTTAAAGGCAGCTTTTGAAGTTGAAGATAGTGCTGCAAAAGAAAGCAGAGATGCTATAAAAGCTGAAATAGACGCTTTATTAGCAGCTGAAGAAGTTGATGAAGAAAAAGTTGCTGAATTAAGAGCCGCTGAAAAAGCATTGAATGATGAACTAAAAGTTAAAAGAGATGAAATGAATGCTCAAATTGACAGAATTAAATTGGTTGCAGAGTACGGAGAAGATGTTATTATAAAGATAGAAGAACAACAAGCATTATTTGGGGAAAAAATTGTTGCTTTAGAAGAAAGTAAAAATGCTATAAAAGAAGAAATAGATGCTTTAAGAGAAGTTAAGCCAGTTGACGAAGCTGCTGTTGCAGAATTAAAGGCACAAGAAAAAGATTTGAATGACCAAATCAAAGCTGCAAAAGACGCTTTAGAAATTGCAATTGACGATATCCTTTATGCTGTTATAGCTGAATAAAATTAAATAACAAAAAATACTCTTTCTTGAAATTTCAAGAAAGAGTATTTTTTATTTCCTGAGTAGGGGTATGGCAATGATTCGTAAATTTTACAGCCATAAGACATAATATACCAGTTTGCTAGTCTTCTGATCTAATTATTTGTACTGAATATTCAATGTTTGGGGGTTTTCTATTTAGATCAAAATCATATTGCCCAAACCTATTAATATGATTAGTAGGATATGGACTAAGGCAAGATAAAATGTCTTCATCAATAGAATATCCTTCTAATATCAATTCCTGCAAGATTTTTGTCATGCTGAAAACATTATAAAATATAATACAATTTGCAACAAGATGATTGTACTTTATTATTTTTCGTTGCTCATCCCTGTTGTTTTCTGTAATTGTTCCTCCAAAAGATATCCATTTTGAAAAGCCGTTAAAAGCTTCATTTTTATTTGTTGCAGACTGAATAGTACTTCTGAGTTCAGGGTCATTTATATATCTCATTAGGAATCCTGTACGCATAACACATCCTAATTCTCTGAATGCCTTGTATAAACGATTCTTTTTACTATATGTACCAAGCTTACGGAGAATTGTAGATGGTGTTATTTTGCCTTCTTTTATTGAAAGTGCAACTCTTAGCATATCAGGCAGGTGTGTCTCTATTAAATCCCAATCAATTGTCTCAGAAAATAACTCGTTTATATGTTCATATTTATCGTTTTTATTTACACGATAAAGTTTCAAATGCTTCCAGTTCCTTATTCTCGGCATAAGATTTATACCCAGAAGATAAGATAGTCCAAATATTGGTTCGTTTTGACCTTGTGTGTCTGAATGTATTGTGTCAGGTTGGATATCATCGTTATCTTCATTGTGACTATTAAAAAATATATCAAGAATATAAACTCCCTCCCAAACCCCACAAGGAATAAAGTGACTGAATAATGCTATATAATTGGTTGCTACAAGATAATATCCTAATGCTCCATATCCACCATATCTTATATGATACTCAGAAAGTAGGTTGTTATCATTAATGTCCCATTTTGTGCCATCGGCAGCAGCATTTTTTGTATTTCCCCAGAATTTTGGCAAAGTGAAAAGATTATATGCATCAATAATTACTTTAATCATCTTTTCAAGCTTTTCTTCAGTGCAATATCGCTGATTAATCCAAGCTATCTGCTTTCTATTAAGTTTTTTTAAAGATTTGGAGGTTTGGGATGGACCTAAATTGCATCCATAACAAAATACAGTTGCAAGAAATCTTTCTATTGGTTCTTCGAGCTTTGTTTCATGACCAGATGCAGAACTAAAATAACGTGTCCAATTAAGCCAATATTCTGTATCTATTAGAATTTCAAGTATATTAACAGGAGCTAGTCTTTCAGCAATCAGAGATTCAATCTTTTTAAGATGTTGTGGATTTTTCTTCTTCTCTGGTTTACTTAAGACTGCCTCAGCATTTATAATTTTAAGATATTGATTTTGAGGGAATGACTTGTCTGTATTTGTAATCATTTCATTAAGCCAGTTTTTAAGAATATCAATAAAGGGTTCCGGCTCAAAGTTCATATTTAGCCTTTTACTGTAATCATCAATATTTTTATAATATTCATCCCAGCTAATAAGTTGTTCTCTATAATCAGAATAATTGTCACTCCCTGAAATAAATAGATCACCTGCCTTAAGCTCAATCATTATCTGATAAAACACACACACTTCAAAATGCTTACGATCAATTTTTTCAGGATATGTTTTTCTGTTACTACTGCCTGATACTATTTTCCAAAATAAATCCGGAATCCATGATAAATCCAAAAGTTTCTGGGATTGATCATCCCTACCTTTATTAAATATCTCAACGGTGGGAATCCAATCAAGTTTAGATTTTCTGTATTTTTTAATAAAATTTATAGCGTCTTCAATAGAAGAATCCTGATTTGATGATTTCAGAGAAATACATTCAATTATATTAAACAGTGTTGAACGGCTGCTTTTATAATGTTTCCACATAAATGGATAATAATTATTGCCTGAGTATGCAATATGTGAATCACAATCATTTATAACCTCATCTACATTGCTTCCAGCTATAATAGAATCAATTTTGTCATACTTTTCTTCTTTAGTTCCTTCAGATTTACAAACTAAGATAGCCTCTTTTAGTTTGAATATAAGTTTGTCAGCAATCTTCGAATAACTTCCTAGCTTATAATTCTGAAGATCTTCTTTCGCACTGTTTTTTATTCTATTTATCTTTTTTATAAACATTTCAGCAATGTCATCATGAGCTTTTAAAGTTTTTACTGCAAGCATGGCAGCGATTAATGCATATTTTTTATATGGTTCAAGTTGCTTCATTTGAGCAGCATTAAGCGTCTGTGCTTCAGAATCAAACTGCTTAATCTTTTTATTTGGAATACCTTCTAATGCTTCATTACCAACATTTTGTTTTTTTATCCACGAAAGATAATTTACCATTATTTTAATACTTTTAAGTGTAGGAGCTCCAGGATCATCCTTTAAAGAATTCCAAGATGTAAAGGATTTTTCTTGTTCTACTTCTAATAAAGTATCATATTGCTTTTTTGCTTCCTCGCTTAAAAGGCTATTTATTCTTCTAAAATATGAACGATATACTAAAGAGCGAATGCGTCTGGATAACCTCACAAGAGTATTAAATACAGGCAATTCATAATAGTTTTTTGTTAACTCTTCAATTGCAACGTTTATAAGATCTGCAAGCTCATCTTTGGTTTTGGCTGCATCTCCCATAGCTTTTGAAACTATATGTCTTGCCTGTTTATTAAATGGCTTTGTTTTAAAATAGTCCCGTAGTATTTGGATATGCCGAGGTCGAGTTCCTGATTTATCATAGTTATCGATATTTGGTATTAAAGTCATATTTAGAGACTCTGCAATATGTTGGGCAATTTGAGTTGGTATTTCTTTTACCGGAATAAAGAAGCCTAAACGTTGATAACTTTTTAGCATGACAATAAAACACAACTTTGCCATATCTCCTTTTGTTACACGCACTGCAAAGTCAACTTCATTCTGTGAAGGAGTATATATATCATTTAACCTGAATTATTCACGGTGATATGAAAATAAAATTTCACCCATCATTCTTTATTTTACAGTTCAAAATTTGGAAAAACAATAGTTTTGTGTACTAAAA
>JGI24712J26585_10000845_pt1 | contig 26297 bp, 18 predicted proteins | sample BioPla3DNA2_FD_26585 | JGI IMG/M metagenome (IMG submission 26585)
TTGCTCCTATAGACTGAGCTTTCGAAGCAGCGCATGTCACGGTACCATGCAGAATTCGTAGTAGGATCTTCTGTAGCACTCCACCAATTACCAAATCTTCCAATAGCACCGAATCCGTTTACATAGTACCCACCTGGCAGGGCTGTAAAGCCAGATTCATTGGTTGCACCTTCGTTTGGACTTTCCCAGTGAGTAGTCCCTGCCTCTTTAAGTTTATCGCCGGCGATCCAATCTCCACCTAGATAATCGATTAATTGCGTCCACTCTGCATCACTTGGCAAGTGCCAACCTGCGGGACAAATACCTTGAATTCCGCTTGGATTAGTTTCGCTACCTGTCGTTCCGTCGACTGCTGCTATCCAATTATACAATACACCGTAGGTGTTATAATTGGCTGTTACTTTGGCTGCTGTTACATCTGTGCCTTCATAGTCATAAACATAATAATATGGCTCTGTTTCTGACCATGTCTCAGGACCAACTACATTTGGTAAATATTTTAAGTTCTCTGCCATCCAAATCTGTTCACCAATGGTTACGAATTTATAAACGTTACCATCGCGGGGATCCGTAAAACTGTTCTCATCTTGTTCTTGTGTAGTAAAAGTTAAGGTATTGCCATAACCTGTACCCTTGCTATTTGTTGCGTATGCTCGTACGTAGTATGTTGTATTGGGCGACAAATCAGTTAATATACTAGAAAACATACCTACTCCTGTTCCATCTGTGGTAATGTTGTCTGATATTGTTGGAGTTTGATTTGTGCTCCAACACACTCCACGAGCTGTTACATCTGATCCACCATCTGAAGTAATGCTACCACCGCTATTTGCAGAGGTTTGAGTAATGTTGGTAATTTCCGTTGTTGATAATGTGGGTATGCTCATGTTATTGCCGTTTATTCCGTCTCCTTCAACTTTTTCACAACCATTTGCAAAGAGTAGAAATAGTCCCACTAACAGTGTAAAAATAAAAATTCTTGTAGTTTTCATGATTATTATAATTTTTAATTTAACGTCACATCAAATTTCCACATTAGTTCATAAACTATGTGTTTTACAATATCTACAAAGGTAACAAAATCTTTTAACAGATGAAATAATGACGTATCGCAAAAAAGGCAATTATAATATTAAGGTAGAAATATTTTTTAAATTTGGCGCATAATACATAAAAGATACTATAATGCAATATGCTTATAATATCTTTATTTTCAACTCATTGGCTGTTTTGTGTCTAATGAGTTGTTATGTTTTACCTTGCACCTATTACCTGTTTTATTATCTTCACTAATTATTGAATTTGAAGAAATTATCATATCCAATGCCTAAGTCAAACCGACCGTTAGCAAATGCTGTTGGTTCGTTGTTTAGGACCGTCCTAAACTTAAAGGTGCCGGAAAGTATCGATTTCATAAATTCTTTATCAACCATGAGTTTTTGAAATTTCTTAAAATGAATTTCACCGTCAAGAATGTCGAGATGGTACGTTGTGTCGCCATTTGTAAAATAGGTCTCTACGTTTTCTCCGCTCAGGTTTATACGTACATCGTTCAACACTGAAAGCTCATCATGATTGTTTGGGGAATAACCTTTAATACTAAATTTTAGAGAGGTTTGTTTGCCATTAAATGTACCATTTAAGTTAAAATGTAGTGTGTCGGACTTTACAATGACCTTTACAGGCGTTATGTATTCACGAGAGACAAAAGGCTTTCTGTCAATATAAACCCCGAAAGTGTTGTAACCCCATTCGGAGTATATTGGAAGTTCGGGATAGAGCGAATCTTCGATAAAAACGCTTTGGTTAAGTTCAAAATCCTTTTCATTATAGCATCCAAAAAGGAGAAAAGATAAGATTACGATTAATGTAAGATGAATATATGTTTTCATACGTTTGTAGTTATTAATGTTTTATTCTTTTGATTCTTTGTTTATTAACGGAATACTAAGTGATAGTTGTATGCCAGTAAGAAAGTCAACTTTAATAATAGATGAGTGCTTCTTGGTTAAAATCCTTTTTACAGTAGGCATATCTGCACTTAAAGTAACACCATTAGTAAATTTATAACCCATGCCAATGCCCACGTATGTTGTAACCAAAAGCTTATTAGGAGAAAATGGTACTATATTAAGTACGTCGGCTTCGTATTGTTGCATCTCGGCTTGAAAAAACTCGGCACTTCTTTTTGAGTGGACATTCACTCCAAAGTCTAACCCTAATCTGCCGTAGAAGTTAAAACCTTGAAAGCGCAAAGGTGTATATTTTACCTCAATAGGGATAGATAGGTAGCCAGCTGTTTCTTCGATATTCTTTAAGCGAAATAAGTTTGTTTCGTATTCAGCGTTTTGATTAGAGCGAACATAGAAAAAGCCGTTTTCATATTCACCTAAAAAACAGTTTCTCATATAAGTGTACTGTAGTCCAGTATAAAGACTAAGCTTGTCGGAAAATCTAAACTCTGGCTTAATGCTCAAGTATTTTATTAATGATTTACTTGTCAGATAATCACTTTCGTAACTAGAATGGCTGTCGAAAGTTTGCCGTATGTCCCAAAGGTTTTCTTTCGTTCCATCAATGGCTCCAACGCCAAGTCCATCAACAGATAGATGAATAGAACAGTTTCTTTGTGCGTAAGAACTCACCCCTACGCTCAAAACCAAAAATGATAAAAGAATTTTCTTCATAAAAAACAGATTTATATAATTACAAAATTATATAATTTTTCGTTACAACAATAAGCAAAAATTGTTTTATTCCTATGACAAAAGTATATTTAAAACGCAACATCTAAGGAAAAAACTCATTTTTAATAAATGATGTTGCATTTTGACGCCTCAAATCTACCATTCATCAATTTTACGCTTACTTTAATGTATAAATACATTATATTTGCATTACAAACCATTTAACATATCAATCAAAATGAGATTAAAAATCACGTTTTTATTAATTTCAACATTTTTTGTCGGTATAAGGCTCTTTAGTCAAGAGTTTGATAATCAGATTTTTGACGATCCTACATTAGTCGCTGCCGAGAACCAAGAAGCCGAATTGGCTTATAATCTTGGTGTAACGCAGTTTGGCAATGGAGAGTACGAAAAGGCTCTCGAAAGCTTTGGAAAATCGATATCTTATGATGGAAATTTTGCAAAAGCATATTTAAATCGTGGGAGTACATATATGCAGTTAAAAGATTATGGAAATGCAGTTGCCGATTTCTCTAAAGCTATTGAAATTACAAATACTCTTGGGGTAGCATATTTTAACAGGGCTAGGTCATATGAACAGCTAAATAATCAGGATTCAGCATATTCAGATTATACAAGTGCTATAAACAATAAGTTTGAAGATTATAGGGCTTATTATTACAGAGGTGTAATAGAGTTTCTTAGAAAGAATTATGACGCAGCTGTAGCTGATTTTACTTTAAGTATTAATCGTAAAGAAGATTTTGCTTATGCATGGAACGATAGAGCAAGCGCAAAGCGCATGTTAGAAAACTATTTGGGGGCTATTGAAGATTACAACAAAGCCATTGCTCTTGATCCCCATTTAGCATTAGCTTATAGTAATCTTGGAAGTGCAAAGCGTCGTCAGGGCGATAATCAAGGTGCACTTGAAGAGTACAACTTGGCAATAAAAATGGATTCGACTCTTCCACTTGTGTGGAATAATAGAGGTTGTGCCCGATTTAACTTAGCCGATTACGAAGGTGCAGTTGAAGATTTTGAGCATGTAATTGAACTTCGAGACGATTATCCATTTGCGTACAATAACTTGGGAACATCTCTGATCAAATTAGAAAGATATAATGAAGCAATTGTTGCCCTGTCAAAAGCCATTGAGTTAAATCCTGATTATGGAGAAGCGTATTTAAACCGCGGCAATGCACGCGAAATGATACGTGATGTTAGAGGAGCATGTCTTGATTGGAAACAGGCAATTAACTTAGGACAAATTCAAGCGAAAAGCTTCGTGATTTTTTGTGAAACCGAATAAATTTTTCCACAGTTATGACAAATTTGTACAGAAATATAATATTCATAATAACTATAGTATTGTCATTTGCCTTGTCGCAAGATGCTGTAGCACAGAAAGTTAAATTAAAAATTAATTCAGCAGATTTCGAAGTCCCTGCCAATTATAAACAGGCTAAGAAAAATGCAAAGAAAGGACTGAAACACTATAAAAAAGGCAAAGTAGGCGATTACCGTGAAGCAGCAAAATATTTTAATGCTGCCTATGAATTTGATCCGAACAACGCAGCCTTAAATTATTATTTAGGGAGTAGTTATTTGGCCTCAACCAATAAAAAGAGATGTCTGCAACATTTTGAGATTGCACATAAGCAAAATCCCAATATTGCAAAAGACATTTTATTTAAACTGGCAAGGGGATATCATTTGAACTATAAGTTTGAGAAAGCCCGCGAATATTACTTAAAATACAGGGCTACATTGGATACAAAGGAACTACTACGACTAACACCGGTAATCCAAAAATACGTGCAAGAAACAGAGTATGGAGAAAAATATGTTAAAGAGCCTCAGCGAGTTTTCATTGATAATATTGGTGATAATGTAAATACAGCGTTTTCAGAGTATTCGCCAGTTGTCTCAATTGATGGCAGGACTCTTTATTTTACATCACAACGACCTATTGTGGGTAAGAAAAAAACACCGAAATATAAGTCAACACAAAATTATTACGAGAAGATATACAAAACCACAAAAGAAAAAGGAGTTTGGACCGAGCCTGAACAGCTTCCTAAGCCCGTTAATTCGAAAGCAAATAATGCTGTAGTAGGAATATCTCCGAGTGGTCAAGAATTAATCTTGTTTGACGGCAAAGACAGAAATGGAGATTTATCTATAACAAAAACAAAAAGCAAAGCAAGATGGAGTAAGCCATCTAAGCGCTCGTTTGGGAAAATAAATTCAAAACACAGAGAAACATCTGCATCGATGCATTTTGATGGTAAAACAATGTGGCTTACATCTAACAACCCTGAAACTTCAAAAGGTGGTAGTGATATTTACGAATCACGCAGAACTGATATCAAAAAAAATTGGGGGAAACCATTGAATCTCGGGAATCTAGTTAATTCCCCCTATGATGAAGAAGCAGTTTTTATAAGCCCCGATGGACAAACTCTTTATTTTAGTTCGAATGGGCATACATCAATGGGAGGTTTTGATATTTTTAAGTGCGAAATTGAACGAGATGGAACATGGGGAGTTCCGCAGAATCTTGGTCATCCCATAAATACGCCCGATGATGATATGTTTTTCTCAATAACTGCGAATCAACGTTTTGGTTATTATGCTTCACAAGGTCAGGATAGTAGTAATGGCGATTGGGATATTTATATGATTACCTTCTTAGGACCTGAAAAGCCGTTAATTCAGAATTCAGAGGATATGTTGTTAGCTTCATTAGCCAACCCAATAACTGAAACTGTAATTGAAAAAACAGTTGAAATTAAAACAATTCGTCTTACAATTGTAAAAGGCGTTATTAGCGACTCATTCACAGAACGTCCTATTGGAGCAACTATTGAGGTTGTCGACAACGAGAAAAACGAAATAGTACAAACCGTAGAGGGGAATCCAGAAACAGGCGAATATATGATTACTCTGCCTTCGGGAAGGAACTATGCTATGATGGTTAAGGCAACTGATTATTTGCACCATTCGGAAAACTTTAATATACCAGCTGCTACTAATTATCAGGAAATTACAAAAAACATAATGTTAAATAAATTAGAAGCTGGTTCGAAAGTAGTTTTAAATAATATTTTCTTTGAATTTGGAAAAACAGTTTTACATCCAAGCTCATATCCTGAATTAGAGAGGGTAGTGGTTATGATGAACACATATAAATCCTTGGTGATTGAGATATCGGGACATACAGACAATATAGGTTCAGAAGCAAGCAATATTAGAATATCAGAAGGACGTGCAAAAGCTGTTGTCGATTATCTGATAAATCAAGGAATCCCAACATCGAGACTTACATACAAAGGATATGGATTTAATGAACCTATTGCTCCAAACACAACAGAGGAAGGACGTCAGTTAAATAGGCGTGTTGAATTTAAAATCTTGAAAAAATAATAAAACAGAATAAAATATTACTATGAAACAAAACATGCAGACAAAATTTGAAAAACGTTGCAAACTATCATGTTAGTTCCATAATATAATCTTTAACTGGTAAAATTATAAAGATATGAACAGTATAGTAAAAAAAATAATAGTGCCTGTAATGATGGTCATGCTAGTTGTTTTCCCCTCATGTATAGGCGATAACTTTGAACTTGACAAGTTGTCAACAAAAGTACAACTACAATCCAGTTGGATTTTTCCTATTGCATATGGCTCAATGACAGTAGAAGACATTGCGAAAATAGCCGACTCTGTTGCTGACAATCATTTGGTGCCGAATGACTCTAATTTGGTTATTATACGGCTTCAGGACACAATGATGTCGCAAACGGCTGAAGATCTAATAACTCTAATGAATCAGACTTTTACTATGCAGTTTAATAAGACTGATTATGATAGTGCAGGAGGTTTTGCCCCTACCACTGTTGTAATGACAAAACACGAAACGGAATATCCATTTGGAGTTGTTTTAGGTCAATTATTAGACAGTATGGTTTTTGATAGTAATAAACTTCGTATAAGAGTAAACTCTAATATGCCTAACAGAGGACAACTAATCATGACATTTCCCGAATTAAGAAAGAACGGCAATTCATATGTTAGGATGATTTATATCGAACCACAAGGCAACTCATACAGTTATGATCATACATTTACCGATTTAGAGGGATATGTTTTAGATTTGACTAAAGCACATAGTGGAGTTAACTCACTGTTTATTAATTACACCCTTGCCTTAAGAAATGAAGGCTCACAGCCTTTTAATCCGGAACATAAAATTGACATACAGATTGATTTTAATGACAATGAATATAGTTGGCTTTTTGGATATGTAGGTCCATTTGAAAATGAATTAGGACCATCAAAAATAGATCTCGGTTTTACAAACGAAATTACATCAGGAGCCTTTTATGTAGAAGCGCCAGTAATTCGTTTTATTATTTCCAATTCCTTTGGAATACCCACTAAATATGGATTCGATTATGTCAATGTACATAATAAAAGATTAGGTAGAGTAGATCCCCTTACAGGTAATGTGCCATTTTTCGACGTAAACCCAGAGTATTTAGTACTACCGGTGAATTCATACCCATATTCTTTAGTGGAATCCACTGATACGGTAGAGGTTTTCGGAGAGCTAACCAATCTTCCTCAACTTTTATATGATTTGCCAAGTAGTATAGAATATGTTGCAAAAATTAATTTGAATCCCACAGAATCAGGAACACAGCGCAACTTTATGAGTAAAAATAGTAAAATCTCTGTTGTGTCGCAGCTCGACGTACCTTTCTGGGGAAGAACACCTAATATATGTTTTGTCGATACAGTCGATTTTGATACTGGTTCAGACACAACTATTTTTAATTATTTTAAAAAAATTCAAGTTACACTTGATATTACAAATGGTTTTCCTCATGATATCAGACTTCAAGGAATACTTACCGATGTAAATTATACCTATAAAGACTCAATTTTCGGAACCCCTGAGGAACAAGTAATAATAGAGTCAGGTATAGTTATGAATGGTGTAGTTACTGGTAAAACTAAAAAAACAACAGTTATTGAGGTTACTAAAGATAGATTTGATAAGTGGAAAGGTTCTAAATATATGATACTTAGAGCATTTTACAACACCACGTTACCTTCATCAAATACGCAACCCCAAGAGAGTGTTTTGTATTATCGTCACTATGGTGTAGATGTCAAAGTTACGGCTAAAGCTGAAGTAGAAATCGAAGAGCATTTATAAAAAAGTAATGGAAATGAGTAAATACAAAATAAAAATATTAGGAAATGTCTTTTTATTGATTTTTTTCTTTGTGGCTTTACAGGTTAAAGCGCAAGAAAATATGGGAATGTATTATTTGCACAGCGTTCCTAATAGTGTAAGACTAAATCCATCTTCAACTCTCACCTACAATGGATATTTTGGAGGAGTAATAATACCTGTTTCGGGTCAAATTTTACCACCGCTAAATATTGGCTTAAGTATAAATAGTTTTTGTTATAGTGATATTATTTACAAACCGGGAGGAGCATTTGGAGACTCTTTAGCCACCGTCTTTCACGATGTTAGCAAATCGCGTGCTTTTGCCGATGGACTTAGACCAATTGTTAGAATGGATTTCCATACATATATTGACCTGCTCCATTTTGGTTTCAGAACAAAAGATATTTTTTGGCATTTTTCCTTGGTTGAAAAAGTTGAAGCAGGAGTATCGTTCCCACGCGATTTGCTTAGGTTAGCCGTTTATGGTAATGATAATTTTCCAGATCCTTATATAGATTTAAGTGGATTCGGAGCTAAAGCACTACACTACCGAGAAATAGGGTTTGGAGCAGCTTATGAGCACAGTACTGTTCTCTCGTACGGAGCAAAAGCTAAAGTATTGTTCGGAATGGGAAATTTACAGTTTGATAAATCGAAACTAGAATGGAGAACCAATCCAGAGACAGGAGACTTTATTTTTAATGCAGATTTCAATATCAATGCGTCTCAACCAATATTTGAAATTCTTGATTTTCGTTACGACTCGGAAGGAGATTCAGTGGTTTTTAAAACAAAAGAAAAAGAATTTGACCCGGTTAGCTATATTACCAATATGAAAAATGGTGGAGTAGCAATAGATTTAGGTGCGACTTACAGTCCTGTTAGCAATTTGAAGCTACATGCAAGCATCATAGACCTCGGTTTTATAAGATGGAAAGATAACGTTACAAACCTCAGAGCAAAAGGTGAGTTTGATTTCATAGGTGTTTGTTTGAATGATCTTATCACTGATACCACTAATAATATGGGAAGTATGTATATAGACAGTTTATTTAAAACATTTGATATCAAACCGTCACATCAGTCATATAAGACCATCATTCCATTAAAAATGTATTTAGGCACAAGTTATCAGCTCACGGATATTATAAGTTTTGGAGCTCTTTATCATGGTCGTTTATGGAATAAAGAATTTAATTCGTCAGTTACCTTATCTGCAAATCTTAATAATAGAGGATTTGGAGCTGTAGTATCATACACGCTAATGAAAAACAGTTATAAAAATGTAGGCTTAGGTGTTGCTTTGAGATTGGGAGGCTGGCAAACTTTTTTAATAACAGACAATTTGCTTGATGCAGTTTTTCCGCAAAATGGTCAAAGAATATCATTCCGATTCGGAACAAACTGGATACTGGGAAGACAGAAAAAACATACATCATTGATTAAGTAGCATTATGTAACATTACTACTTTGAAGTTTTATTTAAACATCAAAGTAGTTATACTTTTATATCAGATTATTATGAAAAAGCAATACTTATATTGCAAACAGATAAAAATAGTTTTATAGTTCACAATCATTACTACATATTTACAGGTGAAATTTTACAACAATTAAAGCATAATTACGTTGAGAGTAAACAAATTAATTTTTTTAAAACAACACAAAATCCCATTAAGTAATCTAACTAATATAAGTAATGAGAAAAATATTTTTAATTACCCTTGTTCTAGGAATTCATATACAATTGTACTCGCAAGTTCCACAAGGAACCATTGATAATAAGCGCGGAAATACACTGCTTAATTTTGGATTAGGAGCATCGAATATAGGTGTCCCGTTTTATTTGCAAGGAGAGCATTTTATCTATAGAGAGCTTACCATGGGAGCTGAAACGAGACTGCTCATTAATCGAGAAGTTTATGTAGGAAGCAAATATCTTCACACAATGATTTCTCTTGGATGTTTTAGTAACTACTATTTCGATAAACTTCTCGAATTGCCCGTGTGTATGGATTTATACGCGGGAGCTTCAGCCGGATATATGCTTCTTACACAGACTAAATCGTACTCAAATGTGTCATACACTGGTAATAGAGGTAGTGGATTATACTTAGGATTGCACGTTGGTAGTAGATATTATTTTAGCAATCAATGGGCTGCTCAATTGGAGTTAGATGTGGGGATCATGTTTTCAGGTTTAAAAATAGGAGCAACATATAGATTTTAAATACGGTGAATTATCAACATTTAATAGAAAAGATTTATCAAGAGGTTAAACCTTCAATAGGTAAAGGGAAAGTAGCCAACTATATCCCTGCACTAGAGCGTGTTGATGTAAATTCGTTTGGTTTTGCAATGAGAACCAAATCGGGAGAAGAATATTTCGTAGGGGAAGCTTTAAAACCATTTAGTACACAAAGTATAAGCAAACTATTAACGTTAGTACTTTGCCTAAATAATGACGATTCTGTTTTAGAAAACAAAGTGGGTCTAGAGCCATCTGGAAGCGCATTCAATTCACTTGTTCAGCTTGAATATGAAAACGGGGTACCCCGAAATCCATTTATCAACGCAGGAGCATTAGTTATAACAGATATTTTATTATCACAATATACAAATCCCGAAGATGAAATTTTGTTCTTTGCTCGAGAATTAGCTCAAAATCATGGGATTAACTACAATATCGAAGTACGAAATTCTGAGAAAGAAACAGGATTTAGAAATGCTGCCCTTGTTAACTTTATGAAAAGCTACGGCAATATTCACAATGACGTAGAGCGTGTACTTGATTGTTATTTTACGCAATGCTCATTAGAAATGAGTTGCTTGGATCTGGTTAGAGCTTTTAGTTTTCTTGCAAATAACGGAACACACTCAAATGGTCAGCATATTTTATCTTATAGACAAAATAAAAAAGTAAATTCATTGCTTTTAACTTGTGGCACATACGATGCTGTTGGAAAATTTGCATACAGAGTTGGATTGCCAGCAAAAAGTGGAGTAGGTGGTGGGATAATTGCAGTTATCCCCAATGAAATGACTTTGGCTGTGTGGTCACCGGGTCTAGATAAGTCGGGAAATTCAGTTGTGGGATCACTTTTTTTAGAACTATTTACAACATACACAGGCAAAAGCATTTTTTAGTCTTTTGTTTGATTATCAATGCGATATAAAAATTTGAAATGCTGGTTGTAAAAAAGATGGCAAAAAATGTTGCAAAAATTATTTCTTTTCAAATATAGTTGCTACTTTAGCTTTGTGAAAGCATCTACAATAGATGTAAAGTTTAATTATTAACCAATAAAACAATTATTGTCAACACATCCTGATCGATGAAAAAGGCAAAGAATGAACCATTTAAGAATCACTCAAAATTGAATGATGATTTTGAACGTGAAGGAAAGGGGCGGAGATCGGCAGCTCCGCAGAAACAAAAAAAGCCGCTCTCGATTTATGATAACTTCGATGAAGATGAAGAAATTGATGAGTATCTTTTAGACGAAGAAGATGATGAGGATTCCGATAGTATTTGGGATTACATGGACGACGATGATGAATTGTAAAATCGAGTAAAAAAAAATAATAAAGATGGGCTTCACTCGAAGAGACCCATCTTTTTTTTAATATGTGGTAGCAATATTAATTAACTTATAATCTTGATAAAATGAGAACCATAGAGAGTAAAAATCCCTATACAGGAGAGATAATTGCAGAATATAATTTGTACGATAATAGTCGTATTGACAAAATATTGCAAGCTTCTGCAAAACTTCAAAATCATTGGTCTCAAATATCAATGGACAGAAAAAGTGATCTATTCCTGTCTTTGGCAAGCCTTCTTAGAAAAAGGAGACATGAACTCGCAACCCTTATTACAAGAGAAATGGGTAAGGTCTTAGTTGAATCGGAAGCAGAGGTAGAGAAATGCGCTTTTGTTTGCGAATATTATGCAAAAAATGCGAAAGATTTTTTATCCCCAATCAATATCAAAACAGATTACGCAAAGTCATATGTAGTTTATAATCCTTTAGGAGTTATTTTAGCTATTATGCCGTGGAACTTTCCATTTTGGCAGGTTTTTAGGGCAGCTGCTCCTATTCTTATGGCTGGGAATACAATAGTTTTGAAACATGCTAGCAACGTAAGCGGTTGTGCATTAGCTATCGAGAAACTATTTGTTGAGGCAGGATTCGAAGAGAATATTTTATCCACTATTTTGATTAGAGGGGAAGAGACATCGAGTTTAATTGAAGATAAAAGAATTTCAGCTGTAACTCTCACTGGCAGCACAGAAGCAGGAATTGCTGTTGCAAATACAGCAGGCAGAAATTTAAAAAAGGCAGTACTTGAACTAGGAGGAAGTGACCCATACATTATTCTGGCTGATGCTGATTTGAATAGCACAGTTGAAAAATGTGTAACAGGACGACTTATAAATGCAGGACAAAGTTGTATTGGAGCAAAACGATTTATTGTTGTGAACGAAGTTTATGATCAATTTATTACAACTTTTGCAGAAAAAATGAGTAAAGCTAAAACGGGTAATCCTTTAGATAAAGAGACAACTTATGGTCCATTGGCAAAAATAGAATTTTGTCGTGAGCTTAGCTCTCAGGTAAAAAAATCTATTTCAATGGGGGCTGAAATTTTGGTAGGCGAAAAAGCATTCGATAATGACATGCCCCTTTATATGCCCACCGTCTTAACCAATGTTAAACCAGGAATGCCAGCTTACCACGATGAGCTGTTTGGTCCGGTAGCTTCAGTTATTCGAGTAAAAGATGAAAAGGAAGCTATTTTTGTCGCAAACGATACGATGTTTGGATTAGGAGCAGCGATATTTACCCAGGACATTCAAAAAGGTACTTATATTGCTCAAAACCACTTAAAATCAGGATGTTGTTTTGTAAATGATTTTGTTAAATCTGATCCGCGTTTACCCTTTGGAGGCATTAAAAATAGCGGATATGGACGTGAATTATCGTTGTGGGGAATAAGGGAATTTACTAATTTAAAAACAGTAGTTGTAAAGTAAATATATAGTATGCGAAAATCGGAAAGTAACAACGAATAGGATAAAAAAAACCGTCACTTTTTGTGACGGTTTTTTTATTTAATTTTAATACTCATCTTCGTTAAAAAAGAAATCTTCTTTACTGGGGTAGTCGGGCCAAATATCTTCAATGCTTTCATAAATCTCGCCCTCTTCTTCAATTTCCTGAAGATTCTCTACCACCTCCATAGGTGCTCCCGAGCGAATGGCATAATCAATAAGCTCGTCTCTTGTGGCGGGCCATGGTGCGTCTTCCAATTTTGATGCCAACTCTAAAGTCCAATACATAACGATTGTTGTTTTTTAATGTTAGTAAAAGTGGCGCAAAAATATAAAATTATTTCAATTTTATATCATGGTTTCCAAACAATTTCTTTACCCTTAAAATCCATACTAAATTTTCTTGACAGAACAAATAAATAATCAGATAGTCGGTTTAGGTATTTGATAACCATTTCACAACCGCCAAACTGTTCATGAACTTGCAGAACCAAGCGTTCAGCTCGTCTGCAAATACAACGTGCAACATGGGTGTGCGACACTGCCAAATTGCCTCCAGGTAGAACAAAAGATGATAATTGAGGTAAAGTAGCATCTATGGCGTCCATCTCTTTTTCTAGGAACTCTACGTGAGAGTTGTTTATTTCAGGCACTTTAAAATTAATATTTTCACCCTCAATTGATAAAATAGATGCAACTGATACCAAACGGTTTTGTATCTCTATTAATGATTCAATTGTATGCTTGTCCACCTTGGGCATATCACGCACAACACCAATATATGAGCTTAACTCATCTATTGTTCCATAGCTCTCTATTCTTATATGATACTTGGGAACACGCTGTCCGCTAAGCAATGCAGTTGTTCCATTATCTCCTGTTCGGGTATATATCTTCATAATCTTTTTGATTTTATTTCGATTAAAATATTGAGTTTAGCTAAATGCGAAAGTAAGCAATATTTTGGTTATTGACCTTAATTGATCAAAAATTTAAAATTATGCTGTTAATCTCAGAAAATATACGATTTACATAAATTTGTAATATCATGGAAGCATAGTCCGAAAACCTTTATATAAGGCAGATTATAACTATGTTGAAAAATTTTTTTATTATTGTATAGCAATTTGTTAACAAATTGTTATCTTTGCATTGTTGTCGTAGCTAAGGTGCGGACAATAGGATTAATCACTAATTTAAACAATAGGCTATTATGAAAAAAATTTTTAGTTTGATGGCTGTTGCAGTCTTTATGTTTGCTTGTGGCGGACCACAACAAAAGACAGAAACAGTAGAAGTTGACGCGTTAAGTATTAGTGCGTTGATGGAAAATGTAGATCAATACGTTGGAGATACTGTGACCGTTCAGGGTACAGTTGGACACGTATGTCGTCACGGTGGCGACAAAATGTTTTTGGTTTGCACAGAGACAGATCAAAAATTAAAAGTAGAATTATCAGGAGACTTAACATCGTTTACTCCCGAAATGGAAGGCTTAACTTATACAGTTACAGGCGTTCTTGAAGGGATTAAAATTGATGAAGAGTATTTGGCAAAATGGGAAGAAGAACTTGCCAGCCAAGAACATGAAGGCGATGCTGAAGGACACGATGATACTCCAAGTGGAGAAAAAGCCGACATGGGAGAACACAAAGGTAGTTGCGAACAAATTAAAACCTACCGCGAACAAATTGCTGCTTCAGAGGTTGGATACATCATGTTTTACGCTTTAAAAGCTTTTAAAATTGAACAAGTTGTAGCTGAAGTGGTAGAAGCAGAACCAGCAGAGGAAGCAGAACCAGCAGAAGAAACTGCGCCTGTGGAAGAAGAACCAGCAGTAGAATAGGTTTAAGCAAAAAGAAAAATAATTTTTTATAAGTGTAATAGCTTAATAAAATTATTTAAAAAGCAAGTAAACAAATTAGCAGTGAACATGGTTATCCGTTAATCATGTTCACTGTTTTTTTAGTAAACTATTATGGCAAACGATATCAAAAAAATTTGTGTTTTCTGTGGTTCTAATGTTGGCAATAAGCAAGAGTATACAAGCACAGCAATAATCCTCGGTCGACTGCTAGCTAAAAATAATGTAGAATTGATTTATGGAGGTTCTAAAGTAGGTTTAATGCATCAATTAGCAAAAAGCGTAAAACAACATGGTGGGAAAATAGTGGGAATAATCCCATGCTTTATGCACGAAAAGGGTTTGACAGATAGCATTGTTGACGAAATCATTATTGTGGAAACCATGTCAGAACGCAAAGAAAAAATGATACAACTTGCTGATGCATTTATAGCTTTACCGGGAGGTTTTGGAACTCTTGACGAAATACTCGATGTTATTGTAACATCTCAAATTGGTTTGCATACTAAACCAGTAGGAATAGCTAATATCAATGGCTTCTACGAACTTTTTATCAGATTTATCGAACAAATGATTGAAGAGGGCTTTTTAAATCAAGCTCACAAAAACACATTTATAGTCTCTGAAAAAATAGAGGATTTATTTGACAAAATACGCACATATAAAGTTAATTAACACTTAACCGTAGTGATACTTTTGTGATTTTTCAAAATAACTCACGTTAAACTAGACCAATTAAAATTATTTTTGGAGTAGTATTGTTCGGGCAAATCAAATAATTATTCTAAATTTGTGAAAACGTTAACTGCTTTTTTTAACGTTTTGTTTAATTATTAAACTACAAATTTGTCAAACAATAACGTGATTGTAAAATCTACGCAAGTTTCGTATGATTTTAAATCAAAAAACTATAAAATCATGAACAAATTTTATTTATCTATTGTTGCTACTCTTCTTACATACAGTTTATTAGCAGCACCTTTTCAAAAATTACCATATACTATTAAACAGCCAAATGGTACTCTTATAGAGTGCTTTATGTCGGGCGATGAATTTTTTAATTGGGTCCATGATAATGACGGATATCCAATTATTAAAGGTTCAGACAACTATTACTACTATGCTGTATTATCAGGTGAAACCTTTGTGGCTTCGCAGTTTATTGTTGGAGAACATTTGCCCAATAGTGTTGGAATTGTAAAAATGCAGGATATTAATAAAAGCATTTTTATGAATACAGGCAAGAATGCAAGAAAAAATTTAGAAATACCGGAAAAACCAGTATTAAATCCATCTAGAGACCAACGCAATACGTTGCATACAGGTACGATCAATAATATTGTGATATATATCAGATTTGCAGGGGAGAGTGATATTCAGACACCACGTCAGGTGTATGATAATAGGTTAAATTTACCCACAGGTAATTCTCTCAAAGCATATTACCGTGAGGTGTCATATGATCAGTTGACAATCAATAGCACACATTATCCTCCGGTTAGTGACCCTGAAACTCAAAATTTTTCATATCAAGACTCACATCCAAGGAGTTACTTTGAACCTTACCATGCAACTGATAATCCGGGAGGATACGATGGTCATAGTCAAAGAGCACAGCGCGAACAACAGTTGTTGGTTGATGCTGTTAATTGGATTAATGCAAACCACCCAATACCATCAGACTTAAATATTGACGCAGATAATGATGGATACGTCGATAATGTTTGTTTTATGATTAACGGAGATTGTGGCGAGTGGAATGATTTGTTGTGGGCGCATAGGTGGGCNTTATATTTGTANACTGTGTATATTAATGGCAAAAGAGTTTATGATTTTACTTTTCAGCCAGAAAACCAAGTTAGCGTTAGGACATTATGCCATGAAATGTTTCACGTTTTGGGAGCACCCGATTTATACCATTATTATAATGGAACTGACTTAAGACCAGTAGGGAAGTGGGATATTATGCAGAGTGGAGGTGGCCACATGCTTACCTATATGAAGTGGAAATATGCTCAGCAAAACTGGATTACTAATATACCCGAAATAACCGTGTCGGGACAATACACACTATATCCAAGCACTCAACAAACAAATAGCTGTTTTCGAATAGCATCTCATATGAACAATCAGTTTTTTATGGTAGAGTACCGTAAATATTCAGGTGAGTTTGAGTCACAGCTGCCAGGTCAAGGACTGATTGTATATAGAATTAATACCAATTTTGATGGTAATGCTGATTATGATGGGGAATATATATTTGACGAGGTTTATGTTTATCGACCCGGTGGTACAACTACAACAAATGGAATTGTTGATGCAGCTGCATATTCAGCCAACAGTGGACATACCGCAATAAATGATAACACAGATCCTTCTAGCTTCCTTACTGATGGTTCTGCAGGAGGCTTGAACATATATAATGTGACTGGAATAGGAGATTCTATATCTTTTAATGTAAGTTTTGGAACTGTTCCATTATTTGAATTAGTTGTTGACCCCAAACCTACGGAAGGAGGAAACCCAACTGGTGCAGGTACGTATGAATCCGGGACTGTTGTTGAGTTACAAGCAAATCCCAATCAAGGCTGGAGGTTTATTGCATGGACAGAAAAATCGAACGTTTTTTTAAGTTCCAACCCTTCTTATAGCTATACAATGGGATTTAAGAATGATACAATAAATGCTATTTATGCAGAAGATACTCACGTTGATGATATTGAAAATCAGTTTGTTATTTATCCAAACCCAGCAAACAATTCACTTTATATTAGTACACTAACAGATATTCGACAAGCTGTTATTTATGATATATCAGGAGTGGTTTTAATGAACATTACATCAGAAGAAGCTTTGAGACAAATAGATATATCGTCTTTAAAATCAGGAGTATATTTGATAGAAGTGTACGATAGCAATAAAATGAAAAAAACAATAAACAAGTTTATTAAGTTGTAACTTATTTTAGAATTAATGAAAAGCTACTTGAAAAAAGTAGCTTTTTTTGTATTTTTAGGGTTCAAGATTAAATTTATTCTTATCACTTAGTGATGTGAATTTTATGATAACCAAAATAAAACAATAACCAAATCTTAATGATATCGTAACTAACTTTTTTGTAAATTTTCTTAATTTCGTTACTTACATAAAAAAGGTGGTTTAACTAAATTGTTGATTAATATAAACCGTAAACTGAAAAATATTAACATATGAAAATCAAATCTTTAATAAAAACGTTAATGACCTTCATAACGCTCGCTGCAACAGCAAGTTTGGGATTAGGTCAGGTGGGTTTGTCAAGCACAAGCTACAATGAAACATTTATTCGATCTTCCGACACAATTGTTGAATGGACTTTTCCTGTCAGCGGACTTGACAGAAAAGCCAGCGGTGGCATAGCAGTTAACTTAGATAGAGAGATTTCGCGAGAACCAGAGTTTACAGGTAATTATTCTGATATTACAGGCGACGGGACACGAGCTGTTAATTCCAGTAGGTGGGAAGATGGTGCAGATAGTAAATATTGGATTATTGATTTTGCAACAACGGGGTATGAGAACATCACGCTTTCTTCAAAACAACGAGGTTCAAATACAGGTCCACGTGATTTTAAAGTTCAGGTGAAGTTAGATGGTACAGAGTGGATAGATGTTGCAGGCTCAGAAATTGTTGTTGCTGCTACCAGTTTTGCAAGTGGTACATTGTCAGATATTGCTTTGCCTGAAATTTGTAATAATCAAGGGAAAGTCTATTTGCGTTGGATAATGACAAACGACACTGCAATCAATAGTTCAATTGTTGGTACCTCAGGAACAAACCGTATTGACAATATCTTTATTAAAGGATATAGTGTGTCAACAAGTGTACAACACAGTTTGACTTTATCGTCATTAGGCAATGGAACTACTATTCCAACGTCGGGAATATACGTATATAATCAAGGTACAAATATCTCTATTCAAGCAGTTCCAGATTCAGGTTGGACGTTCACAGGCTGGTCAGGCGATATTACTTCAACTGATAATCCTCTTGCTGTTACTATGAATATTGGAAGAGCAATCACAGCGCAATTTACAGAGTTAATAGTCTATCACACAGTGAATTTTAGTGTGGTGGGAGGTAACGGCAATTTAACAGCAACCGTTAATGAAGTAGGAATAACTACTGGAGATACAGTTTCTGGTGGCAACAATATTGTTTTTACTGCTATTCCAGATATGGGATATCGTGTAAAAGAGTGGACACACAATTCAGCTGTGGTTGAAAATAATACTACAAATACATATACGTTAGAAAACATTTCGTCAGATGCANCTGTGACNGTTGAGTTTGAGCCTATTCCAANAATAACATATACAGTTAATTTTAGTGTAGTTGGTAGCAATGGTTCACTATCTGCAACAGTTGACAGCTTAAATATAAGTTCTGGTAGTGAAGTAGAACCTAGCAAAGATGTCGTTTTTATTGCTTATCCTAACACAGGCTATCGTGTAAAAGAGTGGAAAAACAATGATGTTGTAGTTGCTGGAAACACAACAAACACTTATACAGTAGAGAATTTATCGAACGATATAAATGTTACTGTTGAGTTTGAATTGTCTCCGGAATATACATTAACAATTAATATTGTAGGAAACGGTTCTGTAACAGTTAACGGAGCAGAATATACCATACCCATGTCATTTAGTGAGGGAAGTGAAGTCGTTTTATCAGCAGTATCAATTGCTCCTTGGACATTTGAGGGTTGGACAGGCGGATTGGTTTCTACAAATAGTAACGAAACAGTAACAATAAACTCAGATATAACAATCACTGCAACATTTACTCAACTGCCCGAAACAATTGTTGAGTGGACCTTTCCTGATTCTGTTGAAAGTAGGCTAGCAAGTGGTGGTATAGCCGTTAACTTAGATAGAGAGATTTCACGAGAGCCGGATTTTACAGGTACCTATTCGTATATTGCAGGAGACGGAACAAAAGCTATAAACACCAATCAATGGGATAATGGAGCAAATAGTAAATATTGGATTATCGACTTTGCTACAACAGGATATGAAAATATTACACTATCTTCTAAACAGCGGGGTTCTAACACAGGTCCACGCGATTTTAAAGTTCAAGTAAAATTAGATGGTACAGAGTGGATTGATGTTGTCGGTTCAGAAATTGTTGTTTCTTCCACCAGTTTTACAAGTGGTACATTGTCAGATATTGCTTTGCCTGAAATATGCAACAACCAAGGTAAAGTTTATTTGCGTTGGATAATTACAAGCGACACTTCAATCAATGGTTTAATTGTTGGCACCTCAGGAACAAACCGTATTGACAATATCTTTATTAAAGGAGATAATATGTCAACAAGTGTACAACACAGTTTGACTTTAACGGCAATAGGCGAAGGNACAACTTCCCCAGCATCAGGCACATATGCTTATAACACTGGTACAAATATCTCTGTTCAAGCAGTGCCAAATTCAGGNTGGACNTTTACAGGCTGGTCAGGCGATGTTGTTTCAACAGATAATCCTGTTGCTGTAATTATGGATGCAGATAAAACAATCACGGCACAATTTACAGAAGCTACAGGCCAATACTCTGTAAACTTCAGTGTTATAGGAGGTAACGGCAATTTATCAGCAACTGTTAGTGGAACTGAAATATTCAGTGGTAATACTGTTTCTTATAACAACGACGTTGTCTTTACTGCTTCACCAGATTCAGGCTATAAAGTCAAAGAGTGGAAAAATAACGGAACTATAGTTTTAGGAAACACAACAAACACCTATACAGTAGAGAATTTATCAGAAAATATAAATGTTACCGTTGAATTTGAGCAGATTACAGGAACAGAACACACCCTAACAATCAATATTGTAGGGGAGGGCTCTGTAACAGTTAATGGTGCAGAATATACCGCACCAATGTTATTTAACGAAGGAAGTGAAGTTGCTTTATCTGCAGTANCTGGTGTTTCGTGGTTATTTGANGGTTGGACAGGCGGATTAGTTTCTACAAATAGTAACGAAACAGTAACGATAAATTCAGATATCACAATCACAGCAACATTTATCCAACTGCCCGAAACAATTGTTGAGTGGACCTTTCCTGATTCTGTTGAAAATAGATTAGCAAGTGGTGGTATAGCCGTTAATTTAGATAGGGAGATCTCACGAGAGCCAGAGTTTACGGGTACTTATTCTTATATTACAGGCGATGGTACAAAAGCTATTAATACCTCTCAATGGCACAACGGTGCCGATGGCAAATATTGGATTATTGATTTTGCAACAACAGGATATGAAAATATCACACTTTCCTCGAAACAACGGGGTTCTAATACAGGTCCACGCGATTTTAAAGTTCAGGTTAAATTAGATGGTACAGAGTGGATTGATGTTGCAGGCTCAGAAATCGGTGTTGCTTCTACCAATTTTACAAGTGGAGCATTGTCAGATATCGCTTTGCCTGAAATATGCAATAATCAAGGTAAAGTATATTTACGTTGGATAATGACAAGCGACACTTCAATCAATGGATCAATTGTTGGCACATCAGGAACAAACCGTATTGATAATATTTTTGTAAAAGGCGTAGTGTCAGCTGAAACACACTATTCTGTTACTTTGACTAAAAATGGGTTAGGACAAATTGTTCCCGATGAAGGAGTCTATTCTTATAACAGCGGAACTTCTATAACTTTGCAAGCTATTCCCGACGAAGGTCAAGTTTTCGAAGGTTGGACAGGTGATATTGCTTCAAGCAATACTACTGAAATACTTTTAGTTAATGATAATAAAGTAGTTACAGCAAACTTCCGTCCATTTGCTTCAGCAACAATAAATCCAACATCAGGTGAAGTCTTCAGCGAAGAGACAGAATATTTATCAACAGTTATTACTTGGAATGATGCTAATGAAGTAACATCAATAACAGCTTTCAATAATACTTTAACAGAAGGAGAAGACTACACAATAACCGATAACGATGGCAATACAGCGACGTTGACATTTAACGTGTTTGGAATTATTACAATTAAAGAAATAACAGAATCAGAGGAGATATTATGCGAAATATTTTTCGACCAAGGTGCAAGTAGCATATACACTATTTATAACCATTATGCACCACATTTTTACGTAACATTTAATATCACCTCTGGAGGAGCACCGGTATATAATGCAAAAATAAGTATTAACGATGAAGTGTTATACACCGATGAAACAGGTCAAAACGAATTGTTATTGGCAAACGGAACTTATCCTTATTTAGTTGAAAAAGAGGGTTATGAAGTTTATACGGGCACTCTTATTGTTGAAAATGAAGATCAAGTTGTCGCTGTTAATCTGATAAACGGTATTTTCGATCAAGCATCAAGTACAATTCGTTGTTATCCTAATCCTGTTTTTGACATGTTAACCATTGAGCGTGAGAGTTTTAGTAAAGTAAAACTCGAAATTTACTCTATCGAAGGCTCATTGATTATGACGCAATATTTTGCATCCGACAAACTGTTGTTGAATCTTGAAGGTTTAAAAGGTGGGGTTTACATAATAAGATTAACTGATATCATAAAATCTCAAACAGTAAGAATAATAAAACAATAGCGTATCAGTATTAATGCTACAATCGAAACTGTCTATGTTTTAGGCAGTTTCGATTTTTATGTTAATAATATTTTTAACAAATCATTAACAAATAGGAATAATTATTTGTATCTTTGAATTAGATTATTAAAAAAAACCTAATGCAATATGTTAGACAAATCTGATTTAAAACAATTTGAAAACAAAGGAATCAAGAGTTCTGATGTTGAGCGACAAATAGAACATTTCAAAAATGGATTTCCGTTTCTAAACATATCTGCGCCTGCAACTGTAGGAAATGGAATTTTAAAAATTGACGATGTAACGATTGAAAAATATCAAAAATTACATCAAAAGATGTTGTCGCATAAAAAAACTGTAAAATTCGTACCCGCAAGTGGAGCAGCAACACGGATGTTTCAAAAAGTATTTGAAATTATCCACCAATATGATAAAAGTCAAGAAAAATATTTAGAGTTACTGGTAGATCGTTCCTTTAATTCAATTTACTACGTTTGTGAAAATTTAAGGCTATTCGCATTTTACCCTGAGTTTCACGCAATTGCTGAGGCACAAGGCGAAGATATTGAAGCACGATTTGCTAAAAAAGATTATGTCTATATTTTAAATCTTATGCTATCGCCAAAAGGTTTAAACTACGGTAATCTTCCTAAAGGGTTGATAAAATTTCATAAATGCGACGAAGGTTCCAGAACTGCAGCAGAAGAACACCTGGTAGAAGGAGCGCAGTATGCATCATGTAATGGAAAGGTTAACATCCATTTTACTGTATCTCCTGAACACTTAAAGTTGTTTGAAAAGCTTATGAAAGAAGTAGTTCCAAAATATGAGGCAAAATTTGGAGTTAAATATAAAATTGAATTTTCGGTACAAGATCCAGCAACTGATACTATTGCAGTTACCAAAGATAACAAGCCATTTCGCGAGTTAGACGGAAGCATTCTGTTTAGGCCTGCAGGACACGGAGCTTTGTTGACAAATCTTAACAATCTTGATTATGACGTGGTTTTCATTAAAAATATTGATAACGTTATAATTGACAGGTTAAAACCAGATACAATTAAGTATAAAGAGGTTCTTGGTGGCATATTGTACGAGCTACAGGATAGGATTGAAACCTACATGAAAAGACTTGAAAATCCAGAGTCAATTACAGAACAAACTCTTACAAAAATGATCAATTTCTGTGGAAAAAGGTTGAATAATCCTGCTGCCTTTGAGCAATTATCGGCAAAAAGAGAACAGAAAATTAAGTGGTTGAAAGATGCTCTAAATAGACCTTTAAGAGTTTGTGGAATGGTCAGAAATGAAGGAGAACCCGGAGGCGGTCCATTTTGGGTTAAAGGAGAGAACGGTGTAAACAGACTGCAAATTGTAGAAACTTCACAAATAGATCCTAAAAATAAAGAACACCAAAAGTTATTAGATAGTGCTACACACTTTAACCCTGTAGATTTAGTATGCCATATTACCGATTATAAAGGCAAACCATTCGATCTATACAAATATCGTGACGATAATACAGGAATTATTAGCACTAAATCGAAAGATGGACGGGAGCTTAAAGCCCTTGAATTACCCGGATTATGGAACGGAGCTATGGCAAATTGGAATACTGTATTTGTTGAAGTTCCAATTTCGACCTTCAATCCCGTAAAAACCATTAATGATTTACTACGCAAAGAGCATTTATCTGAAAGGGATTTAATGGGTGCAACTAAACCACAGTAGTCACTAAAATAATCTTTATAGAATCTTTTAAAAGTTAATTTGTAGTATTCAGAAGTATAGTAAGAAACATTCATAAGTTTGTACAATAAAGTCAACTAGCTCATTATCGTTGTGAGATGGTTGACTTTTTGTATCTTTGGTAAGTAATGTTGCATTTTATACCAAATTGTAATTAAAAAAAATCCAATCTTTTTTTAATTTTACAATGGTAAATACCGATGACTAATTGGTATTATACTTGAAATTACCAAATTGCGCTCTATTTAAAATTAAAAATTATACAATGATAAAAACAAAAATCACATTTACATTAGGATTTAGAATTTTTATACTATCTGTTCTTATGCTGGTTGCAAACAGTTTGAAATCTTAAAGCAGTGTTGATTCCTTATTGCATGTTATTCAAAGTTCATCTAAAAATCAGAAGGTCAAAACACTTGTTTCGAGTGCTTATGAGATTAGAAATGACAATCCGGAAGAGGCAATAAAACTCCTGTTAGAATCGATAACAATATCCAAACAAAGTGATTATAAAGCAGGATTGTTGTTCAGTCATAGACTATTGGGAAACTTATATTTAAAGGTTAATAATTATGAGAAATCAATTAACCATTATGAGGAGTGTATAGAGTATGCAAAAGCACAAAACGATTCATTGACATTGCGTGAATGTTATGTGAATTCCGGCTCCATATACTTTACTCAAGGCTTGATTGGTAAATCATTGGAATATTTTATGCAGGCGGTTAATTATTCCGAAAGTTTTGACAAAGAGAGAGAGTACAATAATCTTGGAGCAGTTTTTTTTAGTGAGGGCGAATACGACGAGGCATACAAATATTACAACCTGGCACTTGAAATATTTAAAGAGAAAAAAGATACATATAGCTATTTGGTTGTTTTGATTAACATAGGTCATATTTTTAGAATGACAGAAAAATATGACTTGGCTTTAACTCATTATAATAACGTTTTAGTAGGCAATGATACTATAAATGATGATGAACTCTCAATTATCTGTTTAAACAATATTGGTATTGTAAAATCAAAGACAGGTGATAGCGATAGCGCAATTCACTATTTTAAAAAATCGTTAGAAATAGCTGAAAATCATCCTGATCAGGTTGTTTACTCACGAACTCTGTTTTTATTAGGAGAGGAATATTTCAATAGGGGGATGCTTTCCAAAGCAAAACCATATCTTTTGAAATCATTTGAAATAGCTAATAAACTATCAATTTATGCCGAAAAAAGTGCTTCTTCAGATCTTTTACAACAAATTTATACAAAAGAGGGGCAATACAAAAATGCTTTATATTATGCCAATATGTATAAACAAGCATCTGACAGTTTAGTTGAAAATGAGGCCAAAAGCGAGATAATGCGGTTGATGTTTGAACATAAAATAAAACTTCAGGAGATAGACAAAAAGGAACAAATTGAAAGACAAGATGCCGAACACCGAAAAAGTGTATTTAAGTTTTATACTGTTACCTTCATATTGATCATTGTTANTCTACTAAGTTTTATTGTTATGTACCGAGCAAGGCAGAAATCTAAGTATGCCAAAATTGAGAAAGAAAAGGCAAAACTAGAGGTTGAAAAGATGGAGAGAGAACTTGAATTAAGAAATTTCGAGGTTGTAGGCAAGGTTTTGGCTATTAATGAAAAAAATGAGTTTATTGATTCTACTGCCAAGCTGCTTGATGATTTTTCTCAGAGCTTGGCACAAACAAAAAAGACTGAATTAGATGCAATTATAAGGCAAATCAGGGAACAAGAAGAGCAAAACCAGTGGGAAGAGTTTTACTTCTATTTTACTAAGGTTTATTCAAAATTCTTTGAAAGATTAGAAACGGATTTTCCGGAACTAACTCTCAGTGAAAAACGTCTATGCGCCTTTTTAAAACTTAACATGACTACAAAAGATATTGCTTCATTAACCTATTTGAATTTCAAGAGTGTTGAAGTCGCCCGAACACGCTTACGCAAAAAGCTAAACTTAACTAACAGTAATATAAGTTTTTCTGAATTTTTTAGCAAATACAATTAAGCAATTGGCAATGTGCAATGAACAATGGGTAATTAACAGTTAATAAAC
>JGI24712J26585_10000849_pt1 | contig 26236 bp, 27 predicted proteins | sample BioPla3DNA2_FD_26585 | JGI IMG/M metagenome (IMG submission 26585)
ATTGGCTTGTTTATTAGTTGGCATGTGGGCATCACCTTCCTTTCATAATTTGGATTTTTATAGTAAAGTATTATTTTTATTTACCACCAAACTATTATTTGTAAATAGGGCAGTATAATATTCAATTTGAAAATTTGGTATAAATCAATTGCCTTTAACAACAAAATTATTAAGTAGTTTAGCTGGGCAATATAAACTCAAAGGAGTGAGTAAGAATGAAAAGCATTTACAAATATTTTTCATGTATTTTTGTATTGCTATTGCTTATAGTTCCAGCTGGCACATATGCAAATAGCAATATTAATAAAGCTCCTGAGATAGACTCAGTAAAATTCCAACAAATAAAAGCACAAGTTTATTTGTTTAAACAGGTGCTAGATGAATTTGGAGCTACAAGCCCTTCCCAAGCAGTTGAATTGTGGGCAAAAAGTGAAAGTACAAGAAATGGTGTTTATCAATATGCAGTTTCATGTGAAGAACTAAAACAAAAGATAATTGAAAAATGGGGAAAGGCTGAAGAAAATTTTTGGATAATTAGTGGCTCAAGCCCTTCAACATATAAATATGAAATTGTGGAAAATGAAAAAATTAATGAAAATACCTATAAAGTTAAACTAAAATTCTACTGGGCTTCTTCATTAGGAGAAGATGAACCCACTTATAACACACTAACAATTGTTAAGGGAGAAAAGTACTGGTGTGTTAAGGATTATAAACAGCTGTAGAATAGTGGGTGCATTCTTTCCAAAATAAAATTTATTTGGTTTTTTAGCTGAATCTAAACACTTTTCCTTTCGGACTAAAGGGTAAGTTACGTCCTTTTGGTATTAAAAAAGCATGTTCTCTATGAATTTTTAATGGTTCGCAGTAACCGTCGGTAATAATCAAAAGCGGACCTTCTTTGGGGAAATCTTCAGATTTTTCTACTAGATCAATACCAGGTTGAAGTATTGTTCCGCCACGTCCTCTTACTTTAACTCTGTCAGCTATGGCTTCGGGAGCCATATAGCCTTGGTCATAAACGGCAGCATCACAGAAAACCACCCTGACATAGGGGACATCACGAGAAATGCTGTAACTTGCAATAGCACCTAGTGCCTTAGCCAACAATGAACGATCCATAGAACCAGAAGTGTCAAGAATGACTCCATAGGTTCGACCGTCCTCGGAACCAGCAGCAGGTATCCAGCGAGGACGAGGTATATCAGGGGTAGAGGATTGACGGCGGCTTGGACGAGCATAGGAACGAACTTTCTCCAAGGGTGAGAAGTAATTGTCGAACCATTGTGCAAGTTCTACATCCCAAGGAAACGGAGGATGACTTAAAGCCCTTATTTCTTCTATAAGCCCTGCAGGTATATAACCACGTTCTTGTTCCTCATGGTATAAAAGTCCTTGACCAAGTAAACGACGGTAAAATTCATCAAGAGATATTCCTTCACCAGTTTCCCACCAATCACGGTTATCTTTTTCAAGAATATCTCCAAGCCCTATTCCTCTTAATGTTGCCAGTTTTCTGAATTTCCTGCAATCACATACTATACGGTCGTATATTGCTTCGGCAGATAATCCTTTCAAATCAGGATCATAAAGGGTACCTATTTTTGGCAATTCGCCTAGTTCCATCTCAACCAGCCAACCGTTGATTACATAATCACATGCTATATTCCAAAGGTACGGGTCACGCCCCTGACATCTTGCCTGATGTCTTAAACCAACATGCAAGAGTTCATGTGCCATGACAAACCTACACTCATATTCATCAAGTCCTGCAGCAGGATTCATATAAATTTCTTTCATATACGCATTGACAGCAGCAACTGATATATCCATTCTTGCACAAATTAATGGGTCCTCAATGATTGTAAAGCTAGCAGACAGTGCCCCGAGAAGAGGGAAACTGCTTATGAACCAGTTTTTTGCCTTAACCGCAGTTGTAAGGCATTCCTTATCTGCTCCAAGGAAAGGCTCATAACCACCGGCAACATTAACTGCACTTGTGACTGCCATTGAAAGTCCTCTTGCAAAACAGGCTTCCCAATCAGTTTTGCGTCCATACCAGTCTGTTCTTGCTTCAGCCATAACCATATCACCAATATTATCTCCTGCTGTGCCAAAACCAGTTAGGGATGGTGGGATACTGTTTTCGACAAACTCATTATAAAGCTTTTCTTCTGACGGAGCAGCGAAATCAATTTTGAACTGCATCTCTGAAGGTGCACGTCCGAGCTTCATATCGGCAAGGAATTTCGCAATAAAACAATCGCATGCAGTGTTCCATTTAATGTTATCGTCCTTTACCTGAAAATGTCCTAATCCTAAATGGAGAAGGCAGTGGGCTATGACATAAGCCCACTCAAGAGGTTCACCGCGTCTGGTTGGATGGACATGCAGATAACCGTTTCTTGTAATAACTGCCCACCCTTTTTCAGGACAAAGATTACCTTCTGTTCTTACATAATGGATGTGATGCAGAAGTGGGGCAAACATGGGGTGATGATTTATGATGTTATATCCTTTTATATAGTTTTCATAGGCAATATTGTTCGTAGGGATATTCTTTTTCTTTGCCATAATTTATCCTTCTTTCCTTTCTACCAGCCTTGGAAGATCGCGGACAATATCAACCATAAACCAGCTAGGTAAGCCTTGATCTTCATTATGTTTAGATACAACCATCTGTGCCATCTCTAAGCTAATTGCGGATAGTTCTTTTATTAATGCTTTAGCTCGGTGAGTTAAGATTTTCTGTTTTTCATTCATATTTTCTTTATTGTCAGGAAGCTGCTTGATAAGCTGTGTTCTGAAGGACTGTGAAAGAAAATAGAGTATATCCCTGTCCTCAGGTTTGTGCGGCCACTTTTCATCTCCATTCATTATGGCAGATAGTTGGTACTTATTTTTTATTTGTTTTATAAAACCCTTAAATTGTCCTGCATGGTGAGGTGAGAGACAGCTATATGCCAGTATTTCAATAGCTTCGTCGGTTATTTCTTCTCCATATTCCTTCAAAGCGTCGCTCAACATATGCCATGAACGAGGTGTTGAAAAGGGTTCCTCGTGCTTTGGAGGCTGTGTCCAAAGGTGATCTGGACGCAAATTGATGTATTCTGTAACATAGGGATGGATTCCATTTATACAAGCCCATTCCAGCCAATCCTTGTGAGAAACCTTTAGCTGTACATGCATCATACGGTTTATCAATGCAGATGACATTGGTTTAACAATAGCACTGTCCTGTGCTCTATTACCGGCACCTATTACAATCGACCCCTTTGGAAGTTCATATTCACCAATCCTGTATTCGTGAATCAGGCTGTAAAATGCTTTCTGAACTTCCTGTGAACAAGCATTTAGTTCATCGAGGAAGAGACAATAAGGTTCTTTTCTTGCTATCATCTTTGGAGGGCAAAACTGACTTACCCCATTAGTAATTTGGGGCACGCCTATGATATCCTCCGGAGCTAGTTGACTGCCAAGTAGAGAAACACAAGTCATTCCCAGCGAATCGGCAAATTGTTGCACTAGAGTAGATTTACCTATGCCAGGAGGTCCCCAGATAAAGACGGGTCTAACTACTGCTATATTTAAAAGTAATTCTGATAATTGTTTTTGTGTAACTGTGATTGATATATTCATATATTCTCCTTCATTTACCTAAAAAAGGGTATAAAAATACCGTGATAAAGTAACCACGGAGTTGTCTTCGGGATTATAGTCCCATTATTAAAAAGGGTAATAAAAAAACACGATAACTTATCGCACTTGTATAGCAAAATACAATATTGCTATCAGGTGACGGTTACTTTCATTATGACCACAAGAACGGAATACATACAGCTCTATTGGCCCAATATTAAATTATAAACTAAACACCTCATTAATTTTTATTGTTTTCATTTACAACATTCCTCTCACCTGATTATTTTTTGCACTTATGTACTCTATTATAATATTATGGAATTAATATGAATGTCAATATGTGTAACTAAATTGTAAAATACCTTTAAAAGTTGCAATTTGTATATTACATATCAAATGAATCTTAGTATTGATAAATACTGATGTTTTGTTATAATATTTATCAAAGATATGGAATTGGTAAATTTATTTTGATTTGTTAGGAATTAGAGGATTTAAAGAAGGGGAGTTAAGGAAAAGTGAAGAGAAAAACAATTGTAACAATTATTATGGTAGCGTTTTTTTTATTAATGATGGCAGGCTGTGTACCCGGTGATGGAACGCATACAGAATTAAAGCCAGCCGGATTTTTCTGGGGAATTTGGCACGGGTGGATTGCTCCGATATCGGTTGTATTTGGATTCTTTAGAAGGAATATAAGAGTTTATGAAGTAGTTAATTCGGGCTGGTGGTATGATTTTGGTTTCTATATAGCTGTTATAAGTGGATTTGGAGGACTGTCCTTATTTAGAAAGAAGTATTCGGATAAGCATAAGGATTAGTCTTTGAGATTAATGGAACTGATGAATAGTGTTTTGGATCTGTATTATTTTGTATCAGAAAAAGAAGGAAATATGTTTTCTGAAAAAGTGCAGGTTTTGTTGGACGCTGAAGAAAATGAGGGGATTAATCTAAGGCAAGAAGTGTTTTTGCTAAGATGCATACCGAATTGGTATAGATATATAAGGCGTTTTATCAGTAGAAAGGGATATGATTTCAAATGCCTTGATGCAATTATGTTGCCTTTTGTATTGCGGGCTTATAAACTTGCAATCTATAACAATGTGGATTATATTGGGAGCTTTACGAAAAACCTTGTATTAATCCGAAAACGGGCAGTGAAGTCACTGCTCGAAGGAGAAAAGTTAAAGTAGACTATGAGCTACCGATGAAAGAAGAGTATAGTGAGTTTATTCTAAAATTTTTAGATGATTAGGATTGGAGTTTATAAAATGAATAAGCAGAACATAAGCGAAAGATAAAATTATGCAAGGACATCTCTAATCGGGTTGTCAGTTGGAGATGCTTTTGGTCAAACGTTTTTCGGTGAAGAGGAAAAGGTTTTAGGCAGAATTTCAAAACGGGAATTAAGAGAATCAGAGTGATACTAAGCATTCAATACGTAAAGCACTCTAGGTATCAAAAAATTCAAATATTGACTTTGTAGTTTCGGTTCTTCGAAACGGTTCAAGAATTATTTCTCGGGATACAGTTCCTTTAGCTATATGGTGCATAGCACATTGTAAAGATAACTATGAGGAAGCTCTATGGAAAACAGTTTCAGCGTTAGGGGATAGGGACACAACCTGTGCTATTGTGGGAAGTGTAGTTGCTTTGAATACTGGAATTGAAGGCATACAATCATATTGGATAAAGTCAACCGAATCGGTTGAAAGCTCAGTTTTTTTTGTACTAATAAAGGTTGTGAAGGTGAGTAATGATAATATTACTAATGCTATAGGCAGGTTAGGTATATTGCTAAAGACCTTCATGATAGTTTGTTTTTGTGGGTGTATATACACGAATTTATCTTTATAGTGACAGAAGTAAAATTGATACTAAAGATTTGCACTTGATGAATATCTAGATTTTGGGATAGAATATTTTTGAAAGTTAATAATTCATTGATGAAAGAATTAAAAATTACTTAACAAGAGAATAAAGGAGAGGGAACAATGTCTAATATTTTCATGAGATTTCCTGAAGGTAGAGCAAAAGCCCTTACATTAAGCTATGATGATGGAGTAGAACAAGATATAGAGCTTGTTGCAATCATGAACAAGCATGGATTAAAAGGGACATTCAATTTAAACAGCGGACTGTATGCAGCTGAGGGAACAGTTTATGCTAAAGGGCGTATTCACCGTAGAATGACCGAAAAGCAGATTAAGGAAACTTTTATTAAATCAGGTCAAGAGATAGCGGTACATTCATTAACTCATCCTTTTCTTGAGCAACTGCCAAATAATAGGATTACAAGTGAAATAATTAAAGACAGGGAAAATCTCGAAAAACAGTTCGGTACAATTGTACGTGGAATGGCCTATCCATATGGTACTTACAGCGATGATGTTGTTGAGGTGCTTCGGGCTTGTGGTATTGTATATTCAAGGACTGTAATATCTACAAACGATTTTAGAATTCCTAATGATTGGATGAGATTAACTGCAACATGCCATCATAACTCACCGGAATTCAAAAGCCTTTCAAAAAAGTTTGTGGAAGACAAAGTAACCTATTCACCCTATCTATTTTATTTATGGGGTCACAGCTATGAATTTGAGTCTGACAACAATTGGAGTGTAATCAAAGAATTTGCAAGTTATATAGGCAATAGAGATGATATATGGTATGCGACCAATATCGAAATATATGATTATATTGATGCTTATTCCCGACTTATTTTTAGTGTTGATGGTAAATATATAAAAAACCCATCGAGCATAAATGTCTACTTTGAGTACAATGGGGATATTATCCAAGTGAAAGCAGGAGCTATGATAAGTATTTGAGTAATTTTATCAAAGCCCTTCTACTCCCCACTAGTTATATGCACTGCACGGTATTGTTAACCTGAAAAATAAAATAGGTTGACAATACCGTGTTTTTTTTATATACTTCAATATGGAATTTAAGTTACAAAAAACAATTAATACTCTTAGAAAAGAATTTTATTATGGAACACTAGAGTGGAAACTACAATGGGGAGTTGAAGTATGAGAAACAAATCTAAAGTATATCAAATTGCAAGTGTTGGAGTTATGTCCGCAATTATTTGCATCCTAGGTCCTATGTCTATTCCTATCGGTTTAGTGCCCATTTCCTTTACAAATCTAGCAATCTATATTGCACTGTATACAATCGGTACGAAAAGGGCCACCGTTAGTTACATAGTATATCTACTAATTGGTTTAATCGGAGTTCCGGTATTTTCAGGTTATACTGGCGGTCCTCTAAAACTTGTAGGACCAACTGGTGGATATCTTGTTGGATTTATCTTTATGGCAATGATTGCAGGATTTTTTATTGACACATTTAATGAAAGATGGTTTTTGTGCATTACGGGTATGGTTTTAGGTACCATAGTATGTTACATATTCGGAACTGCATGGTTGGCATATCAAGGAAATATTTCAGCTAGAGCGGCATTAGCCCTAGGTGTAATTCCTTTTATTCCCGGAGATCTTGCTAAAATTCTAATTGCTACCTTTATAGGTTCTCAGATTCGTAAGCGATTGACTCAAGCTGGTTTATTTAGCAATTAAGTATTTTTAGAGTATAGGGCTCCCTAGCGAACAAGAAAATCCATGGGCGAAGCGAATTTTCTTGAATGCCTATAAAACTCCTCTGGAAAATTCTGTTTAAAAAGACTCCATAGACCTTGGGTCGATGGAGTCTTTTTTGACTAATTCATATAATTATTTTGAAACTGTTTCATATGCCCATTCCAACCAATGGCATAGCAATTGTAGATCGGTTTTTTCTACTGTTGCACCGCACCAAACTCTCAAACCTGTCGGTGCTTCTTTGTAAGAGCCTATATCATAAGCAACTTTTTCTTCTGCAAGCAGTTTTATCATACTCTTCAGTTTATCTTCCGGTAAGTCAACTATGAAGCATACACTGGTGTTTGAACGATATTGCTTTTCTTTAGCTAGAAAATGAATCCAATTGTGTTTTGCGACAAAGTCTTCAAACACACTAAGGTTTTCTTCACTTTTTGCAATTATGGCCTTAAGTCCACCCATAGATTCTACCCACTTTAGAGCCTGTAGATAATCTTCATTACAAAGCATGGATGGGGTATTGATAGTAGAACCTTCAAATATTGATTCATCCAGTTTGCCTTTTTTCTGTAATCTGAATATTTTCGGCATTGGCCAAGATGGAGTGTATGATTCTATTCTTTCAACTACTCGTGGTGAAATTACAAGCATTCCGTGAGCAGCTTCACCACCTAATACTTTCTGCCATGAAAACGTAAGTGCATCAATTTTATCCCATGGTATATCCATTGCAAATACGGCAGAAGTAGCATCACATAGAGTTAAGCCTTTTCTGTCACTTGGAATCCAATCGCCATTAGGGATTTTAACACCACTGGTAGTACCGTTCCATGTAAAAACTACATCATTATCAAAGTTTACCTGGCTTAAGTCCGGTAAGCTTCCATAATCAGCAGTTAACTCATTAACTTTTTCGAGTTTGAGTTCTTTCTTTATGTCATTTGCCCAGCCTTTACCAAAGGATTCAAAGGCTATAACATCCACAGGTCTTGGACCTAAAACACTCCACATGAGCATTTCAAAAGCACCGGTATCTGATGCGGGTACTATACCGACCCTGTAATCCTTTGGAATATTGAGTATTTCTTTTGTTTTTGCTATAGACAATGCAAGTTTTTCTTTTCCAAGGCTACTTCTGTGGGATCTTCCTAAAGGTGCATCTTTTAGTTCATCAATAGAATATCCGGGATGTTTTGCACAAGGACCGGACGAGAAACATGGATTTACTGGTTTGTTTGCAGGTTTCATTTTATTCACTCCTCATGATATTTTAATTAATTTCTAACTCATTAGTAACTGCTAAACCAAAACATATAGGCGATTCATTCAACACAATAAATAAAAAAACCTCGTGCCTTAAATTGTTAAGGACGAGAGATTATACCCGTGGTGCCACCTAAATTAGTTAGAATTTCTAACTCACTTATTGCAATAACCGTTGCAGCGGTTTGGCTCATCACCAAAATCTCAAGGGTGGAATTTAAAGTGTACTTCGGTTGATTTGCACCATCCATCAACTCTCTTATACAAAAGTAAGCACTATTTTCCCTATCATTGACTAAAGTATTGTTTTTTAAAGCCTAATTTATTAATCATTGTATTATATTATGAGTTATATTGCAAGAGTATTTTTGGTGTTTTTTCTTCAGTATAAATGCCTGGTTCAATGGTAATAATCAAATTAGGTGATTGTATGTTTGGGAAAGATAAGAAAAAAAAGTCTGGTATCACTAACAGTGAGAAAAGTAGTAATGCTAATAAAACTAAAGAATTAGGAAAATCAATAGAAGATAATATAGATCTAGTTAATAGTATTTTTTCAAACGATGAAACATTAATTGTCAGGCGTTTTCAAAATAAGTTTTTGAAAACTGCTAAGTGTTGCATTTTTTATTTTGAAGGAATGATTGATTATGAAGTTGTAAATGAAAGCGTTATCAAGCCTGTGCTCGATAACAATTTATCGCAGTATATATCTGACAATAACTTGTTGGAAGAATTACAGAATAAAGTTTTAGCCAACAATTATGTCAGAGCTAAGAAGAACATTAACAATGTTGTAGATGCTCTTGTTAGGGGGGAGACAGTATTTTTCCTTGATGGCTATGATGAGGCGTTGATCATTAAGATAAATGGTTGGAAAAAAAGAGCAGTTTCAGAACCGGAATCGGAAAGAGTGGTGCGTGGTCCAAGAGAAGGTTTTATAGAGTCGGTTGAAACTAACTTGGTCTTGATTCGCAGAAGGATAAAAACTCCTGAATTTAAAACTAAATTTAGAGAAATTGGAGAGAGAACACGTACTAAAGTCTGTATATGTTATATTGATGATATAGTTTCAAAAAGCATTTTAAGCGAACTAGAGAGACGTTTAGACGAAATAAATATAGATGGCATATTGGATTCCGGGTATATTCAGGAATTAATCCGGGATGAACCTTTTTCATTTTTTGAAACGGTAGGTTATAGTGAGCGACCGGATGTTGTTGTATCAAGATTACTGGAAGGAAGAATAGCGATTATTGTTGACGGTAGTCCTGCAGTTTTAACTGTTCCTTTTATTTTACTTGAACATGCACAATCAAACGAAGACTACTACAATAACTATATTTTAGCTACATTCAATAGATTAATCAGGACAACAGCAACGATATCGTCAATGACTATTCCTGCCGTTTATCTGGCTGTAGTGACCTATCATCAGGAAATGTTGCCAACTCCGGTATTGTTAAGTTTGTCGGCATCAAGGCAGGGAGTTCCTTTTCCGACATCATTATCCTTTTTTATTATGCTTTTGATATTTGACGTCCTGAGGGAGACAGGAGCAAGAATGCCTCTATCTACCGGTCAGGCAATTAATATTGTCGGTGCCTTAGTATTAGGGGAAGCAGCGATAAATGCAAAGTTAGTAAGTGCTCCTGTGGTGGTTATAACAGCTTTGTCCGGGATATTAACACTATTGAATAGCAGGCTGTTGACTCCTATAATATTTTTACGCTTTTTTCTACTGCTTGCAGCCTCAGTGTTAGGACTCTATGGGGTTATCTTTGGGTTTATGATTATAATTCTTCACCTTGCAAGTATGCGTTCCTTTGGTGTTCCTTATTTGCTGGGTGTAACTAGAATAATGCACCATGATGGGCAAGATGCTTGGATTCGAGCTCCATGGTGGACTATGACTTTACGACCTAAAATTATTGCGGCAAGAAATCTGGTCAGAGAAACAGTGGGGAAGAACAGGAGAAGATAGTATGAAAAAAACTATAAAGATAGCACTGCTTATACTACTGATTTCTCTAACTTCATTTTTTTCGGTAGGCTGCTGGAACTATCGTGAAATTGATGAAATGGCTATTGTTAGCGGAATTGCTGTTGATAAAGGAATAAATAAAAAATATTTAGTTACATTGGAAATTGTCGAATTGACTGGAGGTACTGATATTAAGCAATTACCTAGGACTGTTTCAACAGAAGGAGATTCCATGTTTGATGCGGTTAGGAATGAAATTGCGTTTATTGGAAAAAAGGCTTACTTTAGTCATGCAAAACTAGTTATTGTTAGTCAAGAGGTAGCCAGAGAGGGCATAGTGAAAGTTATTGATTGGTTTAGCCGTGATACTGAAACTAGAGAAAATATTTATTTGCTAGTATCTAAAAATGAAACGGCAAAGGAGATATTAGAAGGGAAGCAAATAACAAACGAAGTCTTATCTTTTCAATTGGATAAAATGCTCCAAAACCAGGAGAGTTTGGAGAAGGCTCCTTCTGGAGATATTAGAGATTTTATTAATAATCTTTCAACTGAATGGGCTTGTCATGTGGTTCCTGCAATAAGTATAGAAAATGTAAATGGTGAAAGAAGACCTGAAATTATGGGTGCAGCTATTTTTAGAACTGACAAGTTTCTAGGATTTTTGGATGCTCTCGATACGCAGACAATGCTTTTCATACAAAATAAAGTAAGAGGTGGCGTAATATACAGTGAAGAAAAAATCGGAGATAGCTATGCTATACTGGAGATATTTAAAAGCAAGACAAAAATTAATCCAGTCATAGATGTAAATAATATCACGATGGAAGTAAATATAAACATAACCGCAGCACTAGATGAAGTTGATGGTACTGCTAACCTACTTGAAGGAGAGGGGCCCAAAAAGCTTGAGCAGTATTTTGAGGATATGCTTAATAATAGAGCAGCTAAGTTTGTTAAGGAAATTCAAACAAAATATGGCACGGATATTTTTGGGTTTGGTGAAAAGCTGTATGAAGATGAATCCGGCTTTTGGAAAAGGATTAGGAATAATTGGGATGAAGAATTCGAAAACTTAAAAGTTAAAGTAAATACAAATATTAAGATTAAAAACAGTGCACAATTGGCAAAGTCTTTGGAAATGGGTGATTAAGTATGCTTTTATTAGTGCTGGCAACGTATACTTTTCTTGGAGTATATGAATTTGTTCCATTATATAAACAAAAGCTATGGAAAGATTTTTTTGTCAATATGGGTCTTGGGATTATTTCGTTATGCATTGCATTACTATTAAGCTTTGAGATTGTTGTTCCAAGTCCAACATATCCAATAAGGGATTTCATAAGATCAATAATCGGAAAGTAGGTTTCTTATAATGGTAGAGAAATTAAACGACAAAGAAGCGATTTGTATTAGCACACTATTTATTATGGGAAGCTCTCTCATAATGGGGATTAGTGGAGAAGCAAAAAATGATGCTTGGTTGTCAGCTATAATAGGAATACTTTTTTCAGTACCTATTATTTTGATCTATTCAAGAATAGTATCCTTATTTCAAGGCAAAGATCTATTTGAAATATTGGAAATGGTATTTGGAAAGTATATTGGTAAATTTACAGCATTATTGTACATAGGGTATGCTTTTTTATTGGGAGCGTTAGTTATACGTAATTTCGGTGAATTTGTAGACACCGTAGGAATGCCTGAAACTCCCATGTTTGTAATGAATCTTTGTATGGGATTGGTTTGTATAATCGCTGTAAGATTGGGGGTTGAGACTATAGGAAGAACCTGTGCATATTTTATACCAATAGTTTTCGCCGTTTTAGTGTTTATTCAGATATTGGTAATACCTCAGATAAATTTAAGCTATATAAAACCTATGCTTTACAATGGCTTTCTGCCCGTTTTAGAAGCTGGATATTTTGCGTTTACATTTCCTTTTGCCGAAACAGTAATTTTAATTAGTGTATTTTTTACTTTAAAAACTAAAAAGTCGGCAAGGAAAGTTTATTTATGGGGATTATCATTGGCAGGACTAACTATTACTGTATTAACTATAAGAAATGTATTAGTATTGGGAAAATCTATTGAAATATATTATTTTCCTTCTTATATCGTTGCTAGTGATATTTCAGTGGGTAATATCCTTCAAAGATTGGAAGTATCGGTTGTGTTTGTATTTATAGTAGCAGCATTTGTAAAGGCAAGTATCTGCTTATTTGCAGTATGCAGAGGGGTTCAGAAGCTATTCAATTTAAGTGATTATAAATCGGTTACAATTCAACTAGGTCTGTTGATGATATATTTTTCATATACAATCTTTCATAGTATTATGGATATGAGGGATTGGATTGAGGTTTATTCCTATTTCGCAATACCTTTTCAGATACTAATTCCAATTGTTTTGTGGATTATTGCAGAAATTAGGAAAGATGTTATTATGAATATATCGAGCTGAGACTTATGAATTCTATACGAAGGTTCACGTAATAGAGTCGGTGCAAGGCTAAAACAATAGGCACTTCTTTACTGCAAAAGGAATAAGGGTTATTTCAGATACTTAGTCCATCAAAAATACAAAAATGCCAAATGCTATGCAGTCAGCTTAAAGTTTGGTCAAATATTTTAAATCCTGAATTCTGATTTCTGAATTCTCCTTTCAAGCATTGATATAACTTGTGTGTGGCAAAAAGGTTTTCAAAAAACAAACTTTTTTAGAGGAATTATATATACCTTATCTAAAATTGTTAACATAATTAACGGTAAAGGAATACTATTAATATATAGAGACTTTTTGGGAGTGAGGTTATATGTTTGCTGCTTTGTTCGAGGGTATTGCTGATCTTTGCACTAGAACATTCATATTATTAAGGGTAGTCGCACTGAATGCAGTACTTCTAGATATTGGGGGTTTAGTAGTAATAGGAGTTTTGTATGTTTTGCTTCCTCTTATTGCAGTTTTTGTTTTAGGGAGATTATTATACATCTTAATTGTGAAGGCAAGCTCAATTGCCGGTGTTGGAATCAGTGCAGCTCAGAGTGATGAAGACTTAGATGACGTGTTTGGTATTGCTGGTTATGAGTATGACCCAAAACAGGATGTTTTTTATTCAACACTAGATCCGTGGCAGAAAAAATTTGGCTATTGCAGGCTTTATGATGAGGCATTAGCACCTTTGAGTATGATAATAGACTGCGAACCCATAACGTTTGAATGTTATGGGAAAAAGTGGATGATTGAGATTTGGAAGGGGCAGTATACTTTGAATACTGGCGGTGAGATAGGGCTTTATCAAGAAGTTGCAGATTTGGGACTAACTAAATTTGACGGTTCATTCTATATAAGTGTAAAAGATGAAGATATGATGTATATGGCCTTCTCTTTGAAAAAGAATGGCAAAGAATTATTTTATAGGGAAGATAAGCATTGGTGGTTAACTGGGTTTAAAATGGGAGAGTTTTCGCAACCTTCAGAATTGACTATGGATATTGCAATTCAATTCAATGATTTGAATATGTGTTATTCCTTCATTAATGGATTACTTAATGTAGGATATACAGAGGATGAGATTGTGAAGCTAGGAAATAAAGTGTACTTTACCTTTGGGAAGCCTCGTACAGAGCAGCCTTTTACAAGAACAAGATTTACTGACTGGATTATACAAAAGAAAAATAAATTAATGTGTACTAAGTATAGAGAGGCTACTGCTAATTATGCAAGTATTGATGAAAAACTGACTGCACTTAAGAATAATAAACCTAGTCTATATAATAAAGCTGTAAATGTAGGAAAAGGAAAGAAAGTTTACAAGGCTTACGATAGAATTAAGCGTTCCATTAATTAGAGAAAAAACTAGTGGCTCGTAGCAGATGAAATTAATGTTATACGAGTCACTAGCTTTTTTAGAGTAAATAATTATTTTTGTTTAAATTATCTTTCGTTGATTTTCATAAACATAGAAAAGTTTGTAACACAATTTTGAATTGTTGAATACTATACTATTGAAGTCAAATTTGTACCTATATTTACTTAATTGAAAGGAGCGATTTTAATATGACAGAGGAAAGAGGATGCGGTGGTTTTGGGTTTGGTAATGATTGGTTATGCTGGATATTGATAATAATTCTTATCCTATGTATCTGCTGTCCGGGATTTTTCGGTGGTTTCGGATTTGGAGGTAAATGCTAATTAGCAAGTACATACTGCAATAACCAGTAAACAATTTGGTAAGGGTCGCTGAACTGAGCAGCGGAACAACTATTCTCTAAAAATATCTAGGAGTATAGGAGTTTATAAAATCCTATTTTTGTAAATCTCTATACTGGAGTTTGTATTTCAAAAGTATGCCTAAGGGCACAAGTTCAAGAAATTGCCTAGCATGTAATATAACTGTAAAGTTTTATTCGAAAAATTTGACAAACGAAGTTTTCAAGTAAAAAGTGTGCTCAAAGTTATAAAAGGGAGGTTTGTCCTCCCTTTTATAATGTGCTTTGTAGCTGATGTTATATGTAAAAACAATCACACTCAGTATAAGTCCTCTAATATAATATATTAAGGTTTTATATCGCAAAGGAGGAAAAAACTTGTTTTCACCAGATCAACTTAATTCTCTTTCTAAAATCATATTAGAGAAGCTTGGTGTTAACGACACGAGAAACTATAATTTCGATAAATTTCATAAAAATAATTCCGATAAAAGTGTAATGAAACTTACTCCTACGCAAACTATGATAATTATAGGGGTTATAACAAATGCCCTTGAAGTAGATTCAGTATTAGTTGACAGAAACCAAGAAGTACAAGTTTTGTTATCTGGCTCACTAAAAAAGAAAACTGAACTTGAGAAAACTATCGAAGCCATTGGAAAATTGCCCTTTGAGGAGGTGTTAAAAGCTGTGATTAACAACCTATCGTAGAGACTTTGAGTACATAGCATTTGACAAGTTGATTTAAGCTAAAAGGTGCTGTATAAGTTGAAGCAATTTGACATATGACGTGAATTGTCATAAAATAGTAGTATAGCTTTTTTTGATGATCATACCTCAGTTGTGACTTGAGTCTTTTCGATGAGAATTTCATATATCTTCCCTAGTTCACATTTTCTAATTTAAATATTACAATAACGAACTTTTCGACTCACTTTATCGTCTAATTAATGTATAGGGTTTGTAATATGGGGGTGTTACCATGAAAAGGACTATTTTTTTAAGTGTTATTATCCTTTCGCTCTTCACAGGTTGCGGCAATGTAGATAATACAGGTACACAGACAAAGGTTCCTACAGAGGAATATAGTAATGTTTCTACAGAAGTATATAAGGATGTTTCTAAAGAGGTATATAGCGATGTATACAATATGGAGATTGAACATGAAGGTATTAAAATACCAGACCTTTCGAAGATTGACGAGCCCTTAAACAGTGGTGAGGAGATTGAAAGTATAAAGGACAGCCAGCAATACAATGAAGTTTTATTGAAAACTTTTGAGTCAAAGATACCGGAAGAAATTAATTTGAATGTAAAGTATGATAAATATCAAGTTCCTACAGAGTATTTATTGATAATGAGTGAAGGAGCCAATATTAGAGAAAAGCCTTCTGTATCGGCAAAAGTGATAAGAACTGCTCATTATTTTGAAAAGATTAATCTTATTGCGGAAGTTCAAGGGGAATTCCTTGACAAACATGGTACAGATAAATGGTATAAGATATCGTTTAAGTCAGAGGATAAAGTTCAGGAAGGGTATATCCTTTCAAAGCTTGCTCAGGTAAGAAATTTTCAATTTGACAAGATGGTAGAGTCAGTTAAGAAAGCTAAGAGTGAAATAGATGCCAATACTTCTGCATATATTACAAATTACAAGAACAGTCTAGGTACAGCTCCTTTATACAAAGGGAGTACAAAGGATAAGTTTGGAATTCAAAGGTATCAATCGGCACCTGCATATTACGAGCCAAATTTAGGCTCCGAGTTCCGATATTTTTCTGACGGTACTATAATATCAGTGATTGAAGAAACTGAAGGTTTTTATAAGGTGCGAGCCCTAAGCTTTGAAGGAGAATACTATGTTCCTAAAAAATATGTATCCTTCAGGGAATCGATAGAAACCTTGACAAAAGTTATTGTAGTTGATAGAAAAAATCAAAATGAGGGTGTTTTCGAACTTATTGAAGGTAAGTGGAATCTTATCTCCTACACATATGCTACAACCGGTGAAAATGCCAGATATAAATTACCCACAGATCTAGGATACTTTATGGCAATTGAAAAGGTGTCAAGATTTTTATACTTAAGTGATACAACCAAGCAAGTTGCTGGCTATGCACCATACGGTATAAGATTTAACGGAGGGGCATACATTCACGGAGTACCTGTGGATTACATAATTAAGAATGGAAAACGTGTAGATCCGGGTATGCAAGAATATTCATATACAATAGGTACTGTTCCTAAATCTCATAAATGTATAAGAAATTATACTAGCCATGCAAAGTTTTTATACGACTGGATTGAGATTGGAAAAAGTATAGTTATAGTAATTGAATAAGGCTCTTTGCAATTTTCTTTACATAACAAAATCAATACACTTTCTTATAAAAGAACGGGGTTGTAAAGGAGCTGTTACACTAAATTTCTTAGTGCAATAGCTCCTTGTTTTTTGAACATTTATTAAGTATTATCAAGACTTATTTATAGAGGTTTAATAAACATCTGTGTCCAGTACATTCTTCCTTTCCTGTCTTTAGCAAGCCCTACACCAATTTGTGTGAAGGAAGGGCTCATAATATTATTTCTGTGTCCCGGAGAGTTCATCCACGCATTCATTACTTGAGCGGGGCTTTGTTGACCCATGGCGATATTTTCACCAGCTGCAGAGTATCTGAGACCAAAAGATTCCATCATTTTAAAAGGGGAACCATAAGTTGGAGAGTTGTGGGCAAAATAGCCCCTGTCTATCATGTCTTGGGACTTATACCTTGCAACCCTTGACAGCTGCCAGTTTTGAGTTAATGCCTGAAGACCGGCTTTTGTCCTTTGAATGTTTACAAGCCTTATTACTTCGTTTTCCTGGGCTTTAACAGCATCTAGACTTGGTATTGTCAATTTCTGTCCAGGATAAATGAGCGAAGGGTTTTTTATTTGTGGATTTGCAGCTATTATTTCGCTTGTTCCCACTTGGTATTTACTGGCGATTTTCCACATAGTATCGCCAGATTTAACAATGTAGGTTTGTGGTTGTGCAAATACACTTATTGAAAACAATAATACAAAGAAGAATATTAAACTTATTCTCTTTTTCATAAATTAATCACCTCATGAATATTTTTATAATTAAGTCAATATTTTATGTTGTATATATTATGTTAGTATAGGAAATTTTTATCTTAGACACATTGATATATTTTGACATGAACATAATATTATTCTAAACTCTAATTAGCCAGATATTTTGTAATAAGCATTTTACATGGATATTGGGTATTGCAAAACATATATAATTAATAAAAGAGTGATTAACTGCAATTTCAAGATAATTTTGTTTGATTAAGAAAGGGTTTAAATGGTATGAAAATAAATCAGGTAATGGACATAGCTATTAAAGCAGGCAAGATTCTTTTGACCAAGGGTTCTGAGATATACAGGGTTGAGGATACCATAAGAAGAATATGCGGATACTATGAAGTAGAAGCAGAATGTTTTGTACTTCCTACTGGGATATTTATAACTGTTATAGGTAAAGAGGGAGAACCTATTTCCTATGTTAAGCGTATTACTGAAAGGACAGTAGATTTAAGCTGCATTGAAAAAGTTAATTCCTTTTCGAGAAATCTCCAAAAGAACACAATGTCCTATGAAGATGCAATTAAGATTTTAGATAATATAGAAAAGGATAAGGGATATAGATTTGGATTAAGACTTCTTGTTGCAGGAGTCACTGCTTTAGTATATACTCTTTTGTTTAGAGGTACTGTTAAAGATTCTATAGCTGCATTTTTTATTTCAATGCTGATATATATATCTAAAGAGAAAATATCACGGGCTGGAATATTCAGATTTTTCGAATATTTTGCTTCCGGTTTGATAGCAGCAAGCATAAGTGTTGTAGTTGTTAAGTTGTTCCCCTATCTAAATGTTTACAGGATAATTATTTCTTCAATTATGATTTTACTTCCGGGTGTGGCAACTACAAATGCACTTAAAGACGCACTTCGCGGAGATATTGTATCGAGTCAGTTTGGAATTGCAGAAGCAGCATTTATAGTTGTTTCGGTAAGTGCAGGAGTTGCTATTATATTATCATTTGGAGTAGGATGGATTTCATAATGAGAGAGATTATTCTAGCGTTTATAGCGAGCATATGTCCTGGCATAATGTATAATGTGACAAGAAGGAATTTATTTTGGGTTGGTCTGTCGGGTATGTTTGGATGGATTACATATAACTCAATGATTGAAGTTACTGGAAATGTAGTTTTTTCAAGCTTTTTAGGTGCAATTATAGTAGGGCTGTATAGTGAAAGTGTTGCTAGATTTCGAAAAGCTCCAACAACAGTGTTCTCAATCCCGGGGATTTTTCCTTTGGTTCCGGGAATTGCAATTTATAATTCTACACAGTACATAGCGGAAAACAATCTTTTAGAAGCTGCAACTACAGGAATACAAGCTATAGCTTGTGCAGCGGCTATTGCTAGTGGAATACTTCTTACTTCAGCAGTATTTCGTTTTCTGAAAAAATGGGGATAAAAATGTGTAAAGAACTACTGCCTAAACTTTTAGGCAGCAGTTTCTAGCTTGTTGTTCTATTGAGTCTTTAATTTCCTTTTGTAATGTGCAAATATCTCTTGAGAGCTTACCTAATGTAAAAAGGGTCCGTGTGTTGGATTCAGACGGCATTACCTTTGATTTCATAACTGAAGAAAAAAGGTAAATATCGTTTAGACTTTCGTGAATCAAATATGAGGCTCCAAATCTGGAAATATTACTTGACTCGTTTTCTTCACTAGTAGAAATGCGTACTACGTCCTGATTCTCAATTAAGTCGGCCAGCTGTTTTTTTACAGTATATATATTTCTTTTTGTGTTGTTGGAGATATACTCCTTGACATGATTGTAACTCTGTTGTAAATTTGGGAGTAGAAAGTCTCTAACGTAATGTTCCATATTATCGGGTTCTAAGTTCTCGACATCTAATACAGAATCAATTCTAGAGCTCTCCCATTCAGCTTTAGTAACACTTAAATCTTTCACATGAATCAGTCCTTTTCGTTTATTTGATTGAGAAGTTATGCAAGGTTTGATTGAGAAGTTTTCACAAAACGCGACCTAAGCAATCTGAAAAATTTAACAATTAATTACCAAGAAAATTATATAATAATTTTACAGAATAATCAACAGCATATTTGACAAAATTTTATAAAAAATCCTATGGAAAATTGGTGACTTTTATGGTGTAAATAAGATGATTCGAAAGAAATACATAGTTCACAGCTTGACACGAACATTAGTTTGGTGTAATCTGATTCCTAGGAACAGTACTTTGCAATTGCCTTTTACAAAATTTGATTTGATAGGCATTGTACTTTTGTGTTAGGATATTTTAGGTAGGAACTAACGCAGAATTTTCTGATAGGAGTGTGCACTACAAAATGTCAAGAAAAACTAAAGGTAAGCAATACGGTAATGAGAGCATAACCTCTTTAAAAGGAGCAGACAGGGTAAGGTTAAGACCTTCAGTAATATTTGGCTCTGATGGCATTGAGGGATGTCAGCATTCTGTATTTGAGATTCTTTCAAATTCTATAGATGAGGCAAGAGAAGGTTTTGGAAAAGTAATCGAAGTGACTAGGTTTAAGGATAATTCCGTGATGATAAAGGATTACGGAAGAGGAATACCACTAGATTACAATGAAAAGGAAGAGAGATATAACTGGGAGCTAGTGTTTTGTGAGCTCTATGCAGGAGGCAAATACACAAACAATTCCGGTGAAAATTATGAATTTAGTCTTGGATTAAACGGACTTGGAAGCTGTGCTACGCAATACAGCTCTGAATATATGGATGTTACCGTTTTCAGAGATGGATATAAATTTGAATTGCATTTTGAAAAGGGTGAAAATATCGGGGGACTGTCTAAGCAAAAGTCGAATTATGAACAGACAGGCACTACTATCAAATGGAAGCCTGACCTTGATGTATTTACCGATATAAATATACCCCTTGAGTATTATGCAAATATTCTAAAAAAGCAGGCAGTTGTCAATGCTGGACTTAAGTTTGTGCTCTACGATGAGGAATCCACGGAAGTTTATGAGTTTTGTTATGATAATGGCGTAATTGACTATGTAAATGAGATTTCCCAGGGAAAATCTTTTACAGGGATACAGTTTTATGAGACAAACACAAAGGGAAGAGACCGAGAAGACAAACCTGAATACAAAGTAAAGATGCAGATAGCATTTTGCTTTAACAACGAGATAAATATGATGGAGTACTATCATAATTCAAGTTTTCTTGAATATGGAGGTTCACCGGATAAGGCTGTAAAAAATGCCTTTGTGTATGAAATAGATAAATGCATAAAAGCAAGAGGTAAATATAACAAGGATGAAGCAAAGATTACCTTTCAGGACATTCAGGATAGTCTTATTCTTGTTTCTAATTCGTTTTCAACAATTACAAGCTATGAAAACCAGACCAAAAAGTCAATTACAAACAGGTTTATTCAGGAAGCAATGACCGACTTTTTAAAGCAGCAGCTTGAAGTATATTTCATTGAGAACAAAATGGAAAGTGATAAGATAATTGAGCAGATAATGGTAAATAAGAGAAGCCGTGAAACTGCAGAGAAAACAAGGATTAACATAAAAAAGAAGCTTGGTGGAAGCATTGATATATCCAACAGAGTTAAGAAATTTGTTGATTGCAGGACGAAAGATATAAACCGGAGAGAAGTTTATATAGTGGAAGGAGATTCGGCTTTAGGTGCGTGTAAATTGGGCAGGGACGCCGAGTTTCAGGCTATAATACCAGTAAGAGGTAAGATTTTGAATTGTTTGAAAGCCGACTATGATAGTATTTTCAAGAGTGATATAATCGTAGACTTATTAAAAGTTTTAGGCTGCGGTGTAGAAATAAAAAGCAAGTATAACAAGGAATTCAATACCTTTGATATTAACAATTTGCGTTGGAGTAAGGTTATTATCTGTACAGATGCTGATGTAGACGGTTTTCAGATTAGAACCCTTATACTAGCTATGTTGTACAGGCTAGTACCAACTTTAATTAATGAGGGTAAGGTTTTCATTGCCGAGTCACCACTTTTTGAAATAACGGTAAAGGATAAAACTTATTTTGCCTATTCCGATAAGGAAAAGAACGATATAGTTGCAAAATTAAAGGGGAAATATACCGTGCAGAGGTCAAAGGGTCTAGGAGAAAACGAGCCGGAGATGATGTGGTTGACCACTATGAATCCTGAAACAAGAAAACTTATAAAAGTAATGCCCGATGATATTGAAGGCACTGAGAGGATGTTTGATGTGCTACTTGGTGATAATCTTCCTGGAAGAAAGCTTTTTATAGAAGAAAATGGGTACAAATATTTAGAAATGATAGATGTTTCATAAGGTATAAATATATTAAACTTAAATTGAAATGATGAGTATTTTGGAAAGGTGAAATATATGGCTAAAAACCAGGTAATTGAGCAGAAAATAGTTGATACACTAGAAAAGAATTATATGCCTTATGCTATGAGTGTAATAGTTTCAAGGGCAATACCAGAAATTGATGGGCTTAAGCCATCACATAGAAAATTACTCTATACTATGTACAAAATGGGATTGCTCACAGGGGGAAAGACTAAGTCGGCCAATGTAGTAGGTCAGACAATGAAGCTTAATCCGCATGGAGATATGGCTATTTATGAGACAATGGTAAGAATGACAAGGGGTAATGAAGCACTGCTACATGCCTATGTCGATTCAAAGGGTAACTTTGGAAAGTATTATTCAAGAGATATGCAATTTGCTGCACCCCGTTATACTGAGGTAAAGCTTGATAAGATATGTGAGGAACTTTTTAAGGATCTTGATAAGGATTCAGTTGATTTTGTAGATAATTATGATGGGACCTTGAGGGAGCCTACTCTGCTTCCTGTAACATTTCCTAATGTACTTGTAAGTGCAAATCAGGGAATAGCCGTTGGTATGGCCAGCAATATATGTAGCTTTAATCTTAAAGAAGTCTGTGAAGCAACTATTCAATATATTAATAATGAAGATGTAGATATTTCCGAATATCTTAAAGCACCTGATTTCTCAACAGGTGGGCAGTTAATATATAAAGAGAAGGATATAAGAGAGATTTATAGTACTGGAAGGGGAAGCTTCAAGCTAAGGGGCAGGTATAGATTTGATAAAGAAAATAACTGTATTGAAATATATGAAATCCCTTATACTACGACAGCAGAGGCTATCATAGATTCAGTTATTGATTTGGTTAAAAAAAATAAGATAAGAGATATTGTGGATGTGAGGGATGAAACCGATCTTGACGGTCTTAAAGTTACTTTAGACTTAAAAAAGAACGTCGACCCCGATGCTTTAATGAATAAACTGTACAAACTAACCTCGCTAGAAGATAGCTTTGGTTGTAATTTTAACATTCTAATAAATGGACGGCCTAAGGTGCTTGGGATAAAGGGCGTATTGTCTCACTGGGTTGAATTTAGAGTTGATTGTATAAAAAGGCAAACGCTCTACGATATAAACAAAAAGTCGGATAAACTCCATTTGTTACTTGGTTTGGAAAAAATACTTTTAGATATAGACAAAGCTATAAGATTGATAAGAGAGACAGAAGAGGATGCAATGGTTATACCTAACCTTATGGAAGGTTTTGAGGTGGATCAGTTGCAGGCGGAATTCATTGCTGAAATAAAGCTTAGAAACTTAAATAAGGAGTACATTTTAAATAGGGTCAGTGAGATAGATAAACTTCAAAAAGAGATTGCACAGTTAAAAGATATATATGGCAATGACAAAAAGATAAAGAAGATAATTGTTAAGCAGTTAGAAGAAGTTTCTAAAAAATATGGACAACCTAGACGTACTGAAATATTGCATGAAGAATATGTTGAAGAAATTACAATAGAGCATTTTATTGAGGATTATAACTTAAAACTGTTTTTTACTAAGCACAATTATTTGAAAAAGATACCGCTTACATCCTTAAGAACAAGTCCTGAACATAAGCTAAAAGATGATGATTCTATAGTACAGGAAGTTGAAACTCATAACAAAGCTGATTTACTACTGTTTTCTAATAAACAAGTGGTTTATAAGATGAGGATTTATGAAATTGAGGATTGTAAAGCAAGTAGTCTAGGAGAGTACCTTGCCAATCTGTTAGGGCTTGATGAGAATGAAGAAATTATTCATATAGTTGCCACCGACGACTATAAGGGATATATGATTTTTGCCTTTGAAAATGGAAAGGTTGCAAAGATTGACTTAAATAGCTATGCAACCAAAACAAATCGTAAAAAGCTAGCTAAAGCCTACAGTGCTTTATCAAAAATTATATATATGAAATATATTTTAGAAGATGAAGAGTTGGTTGCCTTTAGCAGCCTTAACAAAGTACTTATATTTAATACTTCAAATATAAACCCAAAATCCACTAGAGACTCTCAGGGGGTTCAGGTACTTAAGCAAAAGAAGGGAAGCGTCATGACCAGCATAAGAAGTTTATCTGAAGTTGAGTTTAAGGATCTAGACTATTACAGGACAAAAAATATACCGGCTATCGGTTGCTATATCAAGGATGAGGATAAAGAGGACGCTCAAATCAAATTTGATTTTGATAAGAATTAACAAAAAGTTCCGGAGCTTATATTGCTTCCGGAACTTTTTGTTTATCTTAGTTTTTATACATTAGCAACTTCTTATCTTTGAAAGATTCTATTGTTTTCTTAGCCACCTCCTCAGAAAAATTCATTGTTATAACATTAGTAGATCCTTCTTCGATTTTTGCACTTTCTGTTTCTGTTATCATATCTAAATATAGTAACAAAATAAGAATTAGTAATGCACAAGCATAAAGGATTAACCCTTTTGATAAGCTTTGCGTTAAAAAACAAAAAGTAGTAAAAATTATTGGAAAAGTAACTACCAATGTTAGTGGGTGTAATAGCTTGTAAAAGTCGATCTTTCTAATAATTTTAGCTATAATCATGATGACCTCCTCATTTATAGTAATTCGTAAATAATTCAAATTTTTAGGAATGATGTTTTGTTTTTTTGATATTTTTGTAACAATCCTGTATAGAGTTTATATATTATACTATTTCGGGTCCTATTTATAGGGAACTGATTTTGTATTTATGTTTTGCTAAGTATAGCTTGGCGATTCAAGGAATACAAATAAATAATTATTGATTTTTGGAGGAACTAGATATGAAATTGTTAAAGATTATTGATGATTCAAGAAAGAAGAAAGAAAAAGCTAAAAAAGTTAAAGCTGCTAAAAAGATGGCAACTGCTGCAACAGTGGGTTCTGCTGTCGGAGCCATAGCAGGTGTGCTATTAGCACCTAAATCAGGTAAAGAAACAAGACAGGATATTGTAAATAATGTTAAGAGTACATCGGAAAATGTAAGGAATTCTGCTAGAGATATTAAAGAGAAGGCTGTTGGTGTTCAAAACAAGTTGAAATCTGTTTTAGGAAAAGCCAACAAATTAGTAGCAGATATTAAGGAAAAGAAATTACAAACAGTTGAGGTTCCTACGCAGGAACGGGATTCTGATGAGGAGTAATTCCTATATATAAAAATTATGTGAATTTTGAAGAATGCCTTATACTAAAAAGTATTCGGCATTCTTTTCGCATATTTATATATAATTCTAAAAGTTAACCTTTGAGGATTCAAATCATTAATAGTATTATATCATCAATATTAGTGTAAAGAAGGTATAAAGAACTTAGTGTGGCTATAACTGTTTTTTGTTGATGATACTATTGATCATTTGGTCAGATTGGTATTTATAAGCTTTCCGTCAGATCTAAGGGTGAGTTCGACACAAACGGTATCGTCAATATTGTTTGGATTGCTAAATACTCCTTCTATAATAATGTTTCCATCAGCTTTTTCAATGGCTTTAGCGGAAATAAAAATGCTATTATTTTCATAAACACCGAAAACTTTTTTCCATAAAACTTTTCCATTACTATCAAATTTCATGGCAACCATATTGGCATCATTTGGTGCGTTTCCTACAGCTAAGCTATTTCCATCGCTTAAATCAAATAGATCACAAAAGCTGGTATCGTTCTGCCAAGACTTGTATTCAAAGGAGTTACTGCGTACTTTTCCAAAAAATAATGCACACGAAACTATTATTATACAAAGAACTAAGAATGAATTTGTGTAGAACTTTGATTTTAGCATACAACTCCTCCTTAGAATCCAAAATGTTTATATTATGTTGAAGTCTATATCGGCAAAGTAATAGAATATTATTACAATAAATATAATATTTATGTTTAAATTATATATGCATATAATTAAGAATTTTTATGGAATAAGAAATTCACCATTAAACTAGAACTCTCGAGGTTAACAAAGATATCTTTGATAATCCTTCTTCTATAAAGTTTATTTTTCTTCAAATATCTCTCATTTTCTTAGAGTTTCATAATCTAAACAAAAAGCCTCATACCCATATAAACCCGCATAA
>JGI24712J26585_10000851_pt1 | contig 26189 bp, 21 predicted proteins | sample BioPla3DNA2_FD_26585 | JGI IMG/M metagenome (IMG submission 26585)
TTANCAAAAAAGCTGAGTCCTTCATTCGGAGTATTCAACTTCTGATTTAATAAAACCAACGTAACTATGTTACGAATTTATTATACTAGGAGGTATTAAGATGGCACGAATATGCATTTTAGATGCGAAGACACTAGGAAGTGATATAGATTTGTTGGGATTGTCTAAGTTTGGAGATGTGACGATATACAATACAACTAAGGCTAGCGAGGTAGCAGACAGAATTAAGGATCAGGAAATAGTGATAACAAATAAAGTTGTTTTAAACGAAAGCAATATGGAAAGTGCTTTGGATTTGAAGCTTATTTGTGTTTCGGCAACCGGAACAAATAACATTGATTTAGATTATGCAAAAAGCAGAGGAATAGTAGTTACCAATGTAGCGGGATATTCCACTAGAAGCGTGGTACAACATACTTTTGCCATGTTGTTTTATCTTATGGAGAGCCTTAAATATTATGATGAATATGTAAAATCTATGGATTATTCTAGAAGCGATATATTTACGCATCTTGATAAACCCTTTGAAGAACTTTCTGGTAAAACATGGGGAATAATAGGGCTTGGAACCATCGGGGTTTCTGTAGCTTCAATAGCAAGGGCATTTGGCTGCAGAGTTATTTATTATTCAACTTCAGGTAAAAATGATAATGGGGAGTATAAGAGAGTTGAGATGGATGAATTGCTTAGAGAATCGGACATAGTCTCCATACATGCCCCATTAAACGAAAAAACTAGAAATCTTATAGAGTATAAACGCCTTCAATTAATGAAGAAAACTGCCCTGCTTATAAACCTTGGAAGAGGTGCTATTGTAAAGGAAGATGATCTTGCAAAAGCTTTAGATGAAGATTTGATAAGAGGGGCAGCTCTAGATGTGTTAGAATCGGAACCTATAAAGTCTGATAATCCACTTTTGACTTTGAAAAAGCAAGACAAATTATTAATTACGCCTCATATAGCTTGGGCAAGTGTTGAGGCGAGAAGAAGGCTTATTAATGAAATTGAGCTAAATATCAAAGGCTTTTTAGCTAATGAGATAAGGAACAGAGTGAACTAAAAGGTCAAACAAAGCTAAATCGTTAGAGAGCGGTAGAGCAAAGTATTGATGGAGCATCATATAACTGATGCTCCATCAATATTAAATGTTGAGTTTTAGTGAAAATGTTGGTTCCGCTTGTCGCAATTATATTAAGGTAAATATAATTAATGCAGGCCTAAGCGGCGGTTTATTCTTCACATCAATAAGTAGTATCGGTGCTTTTTTGCATTTACAACTAAGTACATCATAATATGGGAAAGCACCTAACTATGTTTTTGGCTAATAATGACCTAAAAAACAAGTTCGTTAAATCTCATTAATCTCTACAGCCAAATCCGTTGCAGAACAACAAAAGGAATATGAGGATGAAGAATAGGATTTCACTGTTGTCTCCAAAAATACCTTTACCACATGACATAAAATATCAACTCCTTATCTTTGATAGTATATATTATTCAAATCAATTCAAGTTGGTTACAAAATAACAGTATCAAGTTAGCTTGCTATAAATTTTCGAATTGTTTTAGAGCGTTTCACAAAACAACCTATACAATATTTGGGTCACAAAGCCCATCAAATTAGCTGCTTTTGTAATTTTCATTGACAAACTTCACTCTTGGAATTATTCTATCTGATTATAAAGAAGTTGGTTTGAGAATCTTTAAAAAACGGCTTATTGTGATATAATATTTCAAGTGCTATGCAACTTCATAAGGATATTTATGAGATAGAATACGAATTTTGGGAATAAAACAGTGATATACTTGTACATATGAATGGAGGTTTTTATATAATGCTACTTGCAGATGATTGGGAAGATTATGAATTAATAGATACAGGCAATGGTGAAAAGCTGGAAAGGTGGGGGACTTACGTATTAAGAAGGCCCGATCCTCAAATAATTTGGCCGGCTAATGGTAACAATAGTCGATGGGACAGAGCTGATGCTCATTATCACAGAAGTTCAAGCGGTGGTGGTAAATGGGAGTTTAAAAAGAAACTTCCAGAAAGATGGAAGATATCCTATAAGGGAATGTCCTTTCATATTGAACCTACAGGCTTTAAGCATACGGGGCTTTTTCCCGAACAGGCTGTTAACTGGAGTTGGATGATGGACAAAATACGTTCAGCCAATAGACCTATAAATGTGTTAAATCTTTTTGCGTATACGGGAGGAGCAACAGTTGCCGCAGCTCATGCAGGAGCTTCGGTATGTCACGTGGATGCTTCAAAGGGTATGGTACAATGGGCTAAACAGAATATTAATCTTTCAGGACTCTCGGACAAACCTGTCAGATTTATAACTGATGATGTAATTAAGTTTGTGCAAAGAGAAAAGAGAAGGGGAAGTATTTATGATGCAGTTATAATGGATCCTCCATCCTATGGAAGGGGACCTAAAGGTGAGATTTGGAAGATTGAGGATGAGATTTATCATTTAGTTGAGCTTTGTATGGATGTATTGTCAAAGGAACCGCTCTTTTTTCTTATAAATTCGTATACTACCGGTTTTTCGCCAACGGTGGTGGAAAATATTTTAAAGATCACTGTCGGAAGAAAGCATAAAGGTATTATCTCCTCCGGTGAAGTAGGTCTTCCGGTTTCTTCAACGGGGTTAGTGCTTCCATGCGGTATCTTCGGGCGTTGGGAGGCAAAAAGTTAATGGTTCTCCATAAGAAAGTTAATATTTTGTATGAAGACAATCATTTGCTGGTGGTGGAAAAGCCTGTTAATATCCCTGTTCAAAAGGATAGTAGTAATGATATTGATATGCTGACTCTTCTAAAGGAAGATCTAAAGGTTAGGTACAATAAGCCAGGCAATGTGTATTTAGGTCTTGTTCATAGGTTGGACAGGCCTGTTGGCGGTGCAATGTTTTTTGCTAAGACATCAAAGGCTGCATCAAGATTATCGGATCAGGTGCGTACAAGGGGACTTAGCAAGACTTATGTTGCGGTGGTTCATGGCAAATTAGATAGTAAAGAGGGAAGACTTGAAAACTATCTTTTGAAGGATGAAAAAAGCAATATGGTAAGTGTGGTTTCTAAAGAAGTTAAGGGGGCAAAGGAGGCGATATTGGCATATTCTGTTGTGGATGAGCTTAAGGATTATACTTTAGTTAAGGTTGATTTATATACAGGTCGCCCTCATCAAATAAGAGTGCAATTTTCACATATTGGTCATCCCTTGTATGGAGATCAAAGATATGGTAAGAACATTAATAAGGTTGGTCAGCAAATTGCACTGTGGTCTTACGCAATTGGATTTAAGCATCCTACTACAGGTGAGAAACTAGATTTTCTGTGTAAACCACCTAACTTAGACCCTTGGAACTGGTTTGGAGTAGTTCTTTAGATTAAAGAATGCATTGAAAACCTAAGAATATACAAAAATCCATATTAAAAAAACATGAACAACATAAACCTAGTTTTAATATGAGAAGTTTTAATAACTAAATCATTTATATCCTCAAATTCTATAATTCTCTCGGCAAGAGATAATAATACTCTTCTTTATTATTACTTGATGAATCCATTGTTGCATTTGCTGAAGTATTCAAACTTTTATTTATAATTACAAGTGCAAATATTAAACAAATACAAACAAGAGGAATAAAAAGTGATTTTAGTTTTTTCTTAATAAGACTCATTTATACATACCTCCATATCCATACTAGATGTTAATAAATAAAGACTCTATTTTTATAAATTATTATTTACCTAAGTTTTGTATAAATGACTTAGGATATATTTGTAAATTACTTACCAGCAATACACGGTGTTATACAAAAAAGGTTGTCAACATTATATTTGACGGTTACAGGCATTCTACAAACTTCTGGGCTAAAGCACTTATTTGAGGAAGAATAACTTTGATTAAGTTGGTTTTTTTCTTAATTCTACAAGAATTGAACCAAGTTTATCTACCAAAGTTATTCTTCCTGTATACTTAAACTTATAAATATTGTTGTCAGAGGCATAGCCACTATCCATTTAGCATTATTTTGTGGTGAAATAATAATACTACAGGGGGACAATGTACTCATTTTAGTAAGTTAATTATTTCAATTGTGCTTGTTGTACTCATACTCATGCTTTCCTTTGAGGATACACTTTGAATTATTGTACTTTCTGCTGTGTAGGTGCCGGGGCTTATTACTCTTGCGTAGTAGGTAAGAGTTTTATCTTTGTAGTCTTTGTTTACAAAGAAGGTTACCTTTTGCTCATCCGCTTCCATGTAGTTAAAATCATTACTTCGTGGATCTATTCCCATACTTATAGGGTTGTCAATTGGTTTTAAGCCAGAGGGCAGATAGTCGGTGATTTGGTACATTCCATCTAGGGCCTTTGAAGCTGCATTCCAAGTGATTACTACTTTTACAATGTCTGATTGTATAAAGTTTGTGCTTGCTTCATTTCCTTTTGTAGTGTAGTAGGACTTATTTATAGTAAGATTTTTGTCGGCCTTTACAGCAGTTGTAAGGGGCTTTTTAAACATGGATACCATAGATATATCACCGTTTACCTTAGTTATGTTAAGGTTGCCTAAGTTTTCTGAAGGCAATGTCAAAGTAAAGGATATTCCATTATCTAGTGACTCGGTATATTCTTTACCATTTAAGGTGTAACTGAAAGATACCGGGTCGTTGCTCGCTTTCTTAATCTCTTCTTCAATATACATAAGTCTTTCGATATATGTGGTTATTTCTTTCGAAGTATGATCGGTGCAGTATTTATAAAGTCCAGACTTATGAGGTTTGTCAAGTTTGGAGGCTAGTACTGCCGCTAATGCAGTATACTCTAAAATGTCATCCTTGTCCTTTCCGGCATCTAATTTATAATAAGGTTTAAAGCTCTTAATATGAGGACCTATTTTTTCCACAAAGATTCTGTCGGCTTTTGGTAGCTCGCCTAGCTCACAATAGGCTAGGGCAATATATATAAGGTCTTTAAGCTGGGCATTTTTCACCTCTGAAGCTTTATCTATATCTAGAAGTATAGGTTCTCTTAGTACAGCTAGACCGTATAGAGCATTTCCTTTAAGACCGGGTGAATCGTCGTACAGTTTGGTGTAGAAATAGTCTTTCAAGCGGAAGACATTTATCTGGTCTTTTAGCAAGGATGATAGCTTTGCACTTATATCAATGTCACTGTTGCCATAGGGAAGTATGGCTATGCCGCCATCTTCTGTCTGATAGTCTGAGGCTTTAACTGGTGTAATATTTTCTTCTAGATCATTTAGTTCAAAGTATTGTTTTATCAATTCAGTTGCTTTTTGTACTGTGAGTTTTTGGTCTATACGGTTTCCGCCTGTATACATAAGGTTGTTTAGCTCATTTAAATACATACCTTTGCCTTTATCGGTAAATATGAGCTTGGTATTGCCTTTAGTTCCTCCTTCAAATTTTATACCGGGGCTGAGGTCATAGTATAAAGCCTCTTCAATTTGATGATAGGTTTTCACAACCTCAAAGGAGTGTTTTAACGAGTCGCTCAATCCATTTGAGGTAGAGGCTTTAATAATTATGTCTCTTTTACCTTCGGAAAGTTCGGCAAGTGGAAGGTTTACCCTTTCAAAGGCTTTGCCTTTGGCACTAATTATTAACTTTTGGTTTTGTGCATCATAAACTTCAAATAAAACTCTTTCGTCCTCTTTAAGGTCATTACCGTATGCTGTAACACCTAAAACTGGCTTATCACCTACTAAGTAGGTGGAATTTAGAGTGTAGTTAATGAAGAAAGGTAGAGTTACATCTAAATTTACTGTATTGCTTCCCGCTAGAAGATCGGTTGTAACACCTGAAAGGGTTAATCTCCATGCAGTTATATTGTCGGGTATTTTGAAGGTCAGTTCGCCGTAGCCCTCATCGTTTAATGTTATGGTATTAAAGTATGCAGTATCTCTAAAGTCGCTTCTGACATCAGAGATTAATACGGCATCATCTGCTTCTATTGCGGATCGGGTGGCAATGTTCTCGCTAAACCTAATTTCCAAATTCTTTGAATTCAATATTCTAACAGGTGTAACTTCATTACTATCAGGTTTTGTATGAGAAGCATAGATGTAGTTGATTCCTGAAGGTACTCCAGAGTAAAGAGTGTGAAGCGTTTCAATGTACTGTTCATTCAGCTTGAATAGTGCTTCATCGACAATACTGGTATTGACTACTGCTTTTGTTGGCTTTCCATCCTTGTCTTTTGCATTGATCTTAACAGTGACTTCATCGCCAGGTTTATATGAAGTTTTATCAAGTTTGGCATCAATAGTGAGCTCCTTTTCTTCAGCATCGAAAACACAATTAAATTCTTCGGAATCAATATAGGTCAAGCCGTTAAAATATACACCTCTTATATGAGCATTAGGGATATCCTTATCGTCCATTGTGAAGCTGTAGTTGGGATTATTGCGTATTTCAAAGTTCTTTATACCATTTTGTGACTTAATGAAAAGATACTTTCCTTCAGGAAGTGTGTCCTTGCCCTTCTTGAAGGTAAGGTCTACTTGTTCGTTCAGCTTATACTTTTCCTTGCCTCCATCCAATAAATATCTGTTGTTTTCATAATAGTCAAATTGGGAGTAGTCACCAAAATAGCAGTCAAACTTCATATTTCGACCGGAATTATCGGTACATTTTAACTCAGCTCTATAGAATCCATCCTTATGCTCAGGTGCATCGAAGGAAGCGGTTGCTTTTCCGCTTGAGTCGGTGGTCATTGTTATTTGGCCGAAAGGTTCTTTTTTCTCTTCGTATCTGTATTTTTTCTGGGTTACTTTATTTATATAGTCATAGTACTCTCCATCTTCAATTTTCAGCCAAGTATGTTTATATATTGTTCCCGTAAGCGTTTTACCGTTTACAGGTTCACCAAGGTAATCATAACTGTCTTTAGCGGTTCCGTTGTTTATTCTGTCAAGGGTGATTTCATTTGCATTGGCAGTTATAACACCTTTTTGGTTTGTTAATTCCGATTTTAGGTCAACATCAATGTCATTTACAAAAACACGTACTTCAGTGTTGCCTGAAATTTCCCCGATTTCAGGTTTTGTTGCATGGGCATATATACTGACATACTGCTCTCCCTGGACATCTCCTGTTGGATTTGGAATGTATTTTACATTAGTACTGCCTAAGGAGTCGGTGGTAACAGTTTTTTGAGTGTTTTGTGCTCCAATAGAGTAGTCATTAATGCTGTAGTTTATATCTAAGTCGGGAACTCCTGTGCCTTCAAAGAAAGAGCCTTTTATATTGAAATTTACTTCTTCTCCCGGGAAAATAGCTTCTTTATCCTTTGTTATTTTAAGCTCATAGGCTGGCTTTGTGTAATTTTCTATTTGTATATAAGAGTTTACAACTACTTTGTCACCTTTTTTTACGGTCAATTGATATCCTCCTGGGTCTAAGTTAGGGAGGTCAAGGCTCCCGCTGAAGATACCGTCACTAGCAGAAATATTTTGAGTTACAAGGGGAGGTTGGCTCATTGGGTAGTAACCGATAAAACCTCTTCCTTCGGATCTATAATTAATATAGCGTTGGATGTAACCATAGCCATCATCTATTTCAATAACTAAAGAATCTGTTTTCTCGTCGGAATATCTGCTTTTTACCATTCCCCAGAAATTGACCTTATCATTAGGTTTATAAAGGTTTCTGTCTAGCTGTATAAAGTTCCAGTACATACTTGTGTTTTCTTCTTCATATATATTGTGAACATCATAATAACTCGAAAGTACAGCATGTTTATTGTCATCTGTTTCAATTTTATAAAAAGTTATGCTGCTTTCATTGTTATTTTGGTTTTTGGGTGCATCAAAGTAAGCTATACCTTCATTATTTGTGGTATAGGTAGTATTAGAACCTATAACAGATATCTTTGCGTTGTATAAAGGAGCTTTGTTGCTTAAGTCATGAAGCCATATAAGTGTTTTGTCGATGCTGTTGGTAATATACATACCGATGTCTGTAACCTGGATAATGGTTTGGAAATTATACTCGTTCCACTTGCTGTCTACAACATAGTAGCCTTGAGGCAAGGTGTCGGGAAGCTTAATGTATTGTTCTCCTTTTTCTTGCTTTTCTTGATCAGCACTTAGTTCCTGCTTGAACTCAAAGATTTTTTCAAGTCCATCCACCGAAAGGAGATTTTTAGAAGAATATCTATAAGCCCAGGAATATGCCAGCATGGTGTTTTTGTTTTCTAATACTTTTATAAAGGTATCGACGTCTTTATAGGCGTAAACACTTGTGTCTACCACTATAGAATTATTTGCTGCAGGGTCATTGGTATAAAAATTTATTGGTAGATATGGGGTTTCTTTTGTGGTGTATTCGTTTATATCCTTGCTGTATGAGAAGAACCCGAGCTCATTTTCAAATGAAGACGATGTTGTTTCAAACTGAAATTCAAGGTCTTCAGTTAAAGCATAATTAGTGTCCTTAAGCTTCAAGCCCTTTTTTATTTTAATGGTGTAAATAGTACTTTCTTTTAAGTCTTTAGGTACAAATACCACTGCTTTTTTATGCCTTTCAAAGCGTCCTTCTGCTTTTGGTGAAATCTCAAAATACTTGTCAACATCTTCAAATTCCTCATGGCTGAAATATATTTCTATGCCTGAGTTGGTGGGGACATTGGCTGTTTTGTCGGCAGGGAAGGTGCCAAGTATTTTAAAAGCTGCGTTTGTCTGGAAAGTCCAGGTTATGTCGGCTCTATCGGGGGATTTAATGCGGAAAGTATAGAGACGGTTTTGCTCAAACGCTCTTGAAGGCTTAATTTTAAAGCTTGACTTTCCGTTTTCGGATATAATAGGGGCAGGCTCATTGTCAATTGACAAATTTGCCTCTAAATCGGAAAGTGTTATGCTGTTTTGGGATTCAAGTATAAATTCACTGTCAGTTTTGACACCGGTTGAATCGTAACTTAAGGGTGTAAGAGAAAAGCCTCCTCTGTAATCCCCAGCACTTACTTTCTCGGTAAAAAGGGAATTTGGTATTATGAATATTCCCAGTAACAAAGCAAATACACAGGCTATTGCGATGGCAGCTTTTTTAATTCGGGAAAAATGCTTTTTGCCTTTAGTGTTTATAGAAAATACTGAAATATTGTTGAGCTTTTCAGGAATTTCTATATTGCTATATGCTTTTTTTATATTGTCTATAGAAGTCTTAATTTGTACATACTCGTTTAAACAGTCGGGACACTCAGTAAGGTGCTTTTCCATCTCTGAATTTTCCTTTTCTCCAAGCTCATTTTGTATGTACGCCTCCAGATTGTCGATAATTTCTTTGCAGTTCATGAGGATACCTCCTTTTTAGAATAAGGTGATTTTAGTAAAAAACTTTTTATTTATAGCTTCAAATGATTTTAATGTTGGTCAGTCCATAATTATTGAATATACATTTCTTGAAAAATATCTAACTTTTTTAGGAGTTAATACTATTATGGGTTGACAGTTGATCTCTAAGTAATTTATGTGCCCTATTTAGCCTTGATTTAACCGTACCTACTGGTATATCCAGTACAATTGCAATGTCTTCAACCTTTAGATCTTGGTTATACCGTAGGTCTATTATATCTTTATAGATGCTATCAAGCTTGTTTGTTAGAATTTGTATATCCATGGTTTCTACGCAATTGTTTTCATGCTGTCCTTCGGGTTGATATAGGGAATTGTCTAAAGAGACAACTCTATGCTTGTATTGTTGTATATTATAGCACTCATTAATTAGTATTCTTATTAGCCATGTTTTAAAAAAACGGTTTTCCCGTAAGTTTTTAATATTGGAAAAAGCTTTATAAAGTGCTTCCTGTACAGCATCTAAAGCATCTTGTTCATTTTCTAGCTTAACTAATGCGGTTTTATATAATTGAAGCTTCATGGTGTCAATAAGATCCATGAAAGCATTCTTATTGCCGGCTTTGGCTTTCTCAACAAGTTCGGTCAAGTTCGTGGTCACCACCTTAATGTTCTCGATATCAAGAGTAAAAAAACTTTTTGAATTCTATTATTAGACTAATTTCTTCTTGAAAAAGTTCGATATATAAGTGAAAAATATAAAAAAGTATTTTTATATTTTGGGAATATTTATTATAATGGTATTATATAATACAACTTGTTACAAGTACTAGAAATACACAATTATTTTACACAGGAGGATATTATGAAGAAGACTAAAGTGCTTTTTGTTTCATCCGAAGTAGATCCCTTTGCAAAATCCGGAGGACTTGCCGATGTAGCGGCTTCACTGCCTAAGGCTCTAAACGATTTAGGACATGACACAAGGGTAGTTATGCCTAAGTATAAAAGTATTCCTAAAGAGTATGTAGACCAAATGGAATATTTAGGCTATGTATATGTCGACATTTCGTGGAGACATCAATTCTGTGGAATAATGAAATACGAGAGTGACGGAGTTGTTTATTATTTTCTTGACAATGAATACTATTTTGGAAGAGATGGCTATTATGGCTATGATGACGAAGCAGAACGGTTTGCCTTTTTTTCAAAGGCTTTACTATCAATGCTGCCTGTCATTAATTTCAAACCTGATGTAATTCATTGCAACGATTGGCAGACAGGAACAGTAAGTATGCTTCTTAAAGCTAATTACATAAATAATGATTTTTATAAAGATATAAAGACTGTATTCACAATACATAATTTAAAGTATCAGGGGGTTTACCCGAAGGAAGTATTAGGAGAGATTTTAAGTCTTGGATGGGAATACTTTACTCCAGAAGGTATAGAGTTTTTTGATAATATTAATTATTTAAAAGCAGGTCTTGTTTATTCTGACGTAATTACTACAGTGAGCAAGACCTATGCAGAAGAAATAAAGACCGATTTTTACGGAGAAAGACTAAACAATGTTTTAAGTAGAAGGTCTCAGGATTTATATGGGATCTTAAATGGTATAGATATGGAAATAAATAATCCTCAAACCGACGATAGGATTTATTCAAATTTCAGTACGGAGAACCTTGAAGGCAAAATGACCAACAAGCAAATGCTTCAAAAAAGCCTTGGTTTGCAGGAAAGAATCGACATACCACTTATAGGCATAATATCAAGGTTAGTGGATCAGAAGGGCTTTGATCTTATTAACTATGTGATGGAGGATATATTAAAACTAGATATTCAGCTTGTGATTTTAGGAGCAGGTGAATATAAATATGAGCAGATTTTAAAGCAGTTTCAGGAAAGATATTGGGGGAAATTATCGGTTAATCTTAAATATGATGCACTACTTTCCCAAAGAATTTATGCCGGGGCAGATATGTTCCTTATGCCTTCTTTATTTGAACCCTGTGGCTTAAGTCAAATGTTCAGCCTAAGGTATGGTACTATACCTATTGTAAGAGAAACGGGTGGACTAAAGGATACAATAGTTCAGTACGATGACATAACCCATGAAGGCAATGGTTTTACATTTACCAGATACAATGCTCATGATATGCTTTACGCTATAAAAGAAGCAATTCATTTCTTCTACCATAGGTCTACTTGGAAGTATCTTATGAAAAAGGGAATGGAAACAGACTTTAGTTGGGAAAAGTCAGCAAAAGAGTACCTCGAAGTATATAAGAAAGCTATTTCGAAGAAATAAAGGAAATAAAAAATGCAGTAAACGAACTTTCTTTAAAGTTAAGAAGCAAGAAGCTGAAGTAAAGTAATTATAGGTAGTAGGTAATCTAAAGAAATATGATAAAGTTTTTAAAAAAAATCACGCTGTACCACTCAAAAAAGGGAAGGTATAGCGTGATTTATTATTTATTCTTTAGCATTACATTGTTTTTGTAGTATCTATTTCCTAAACAAGGATGAAATAAAGATACAAGGTTTTATATATTATTAAGCAAGTATATCTTCAATTTTTTGCTGTATATCTTCAGAAAGTTTTATTCCTGAAGCTTTTACGTTTTCTTCCACTTGGCTTACTTTGCTTGCACCAATTATGGCACTTGCAACATTATCAATTCGAAGAGTCCACGCAAGGGCAAGCTGAGAAAGGGAAATTCCCATTTCTTTTGCTAAAACCTCGAGTTTTTGAACTTTTATAAGTATTTCTTCTTTGAGGTTATTGAGCATATACATATTGGAATTAGGGTCAGCAGCACGGCTATCTTCTGGAATTTTCGCACCCGGTTTATATTTGCCTGTGAGTATTCCTTGGGCAAGAGGGGAGAAGACAACCTGTGAAATTCCGTTTTCTATCCCAAAGGGAACAATTTCATTTTCTATATATCTTTCAAGCATATTGTACTTAGGTTGATTAACAACAATACGGTCTAGCAGATAACGATCAGCTGTGTGCAATGCTTCAGCCATTTGTACAGCAGTCCACTCACTTACACCCGCATATAATATTTTACCTTGACGGATAAGGTCGTCTATCGTTCTTAAAGTTTCTTCCACAGGAGTTTCAGGGTCATAACGATGACAATAATATATATCCACATAATCTACGCCCAAACGTTTCAAACTTGCATGAGCCTGTTCGAAAACATGCTTTCTTGACAATCCCTTATCATTAGAACCTTCGCCCATAGGCCAGAAAACTTTAGTTGCCAAAACATAGGATTCTCTGGGGTATTTCTTAAGAGCTTCACCAACAATAGTTTCTGCTTTTCCTATTGCATATACATTTGCAGTATCAAAGAAATTAACCCCCATTTCATAAGCCTTATCTATAGTCTCAAGGGCAGTTGCCTTTTCTGTCGAATTTCCATATGTAAGCCAACTACCAAGGCTGATTTCACTCACTTTAAGACCTGTACGTCCTAACTTTCTATAATTCATAGTATACCTCCTAAAGTAATAGATACATTTATCTTATACCAATAAACACAAATTATAAACAAATTTAAGAGTCTTAAATATTTTTAAAGCAGAACTTATTAAATTTCACAATATGTAAAATTTATAGCGGAAAAGCTAAAACAACAAAATACTAGAAACAAAACACTAAAACAAGAGGCATCTTTCTTCCTACAGGTCTCAAGATCACAAACCACTAATTTAGAAAGCAAATTTTCTTTGAGTATGATCGTAGATGACGATGATATATAATAATTTTGTCCCTATTATATAGTTTTTTGCTGGATTTTAAAGCAGGTATATTGTAAACTTTAATTATAGTATCAATATACAAATTAAAATGCACCAAACAGGAAACTTCTTTAGAATAATTCGGAGGAATCTTTATGAAACTAGAAGAACTAAGATTGAAACTAAATTCATTATCAATATATAAAAAGCTATTAGAAGATGACCTACTAAAAAACATATATGATTTTGTTGAAAGTATACTTTCTAATAAATTGGATCTAAATGGATTTGCAAAGTGCTATAATTCTATAAGTTACACTATAAGTAAATTAATAGTAAAAAAGTCTATAAAAGACCACATTATAGATTTAGTGCTAACAGACGAGAATCCCTTTTCCATAGCCTGTGAGAATACTAACTATGGCGAAATTAACAGTATGCTTGTAAAAGCTGCTTCAAGCGATTTAAAAACCCTTGGATTACTATCTAGAATATCTTCTAGTGTATTAAAGGAGTATGCACTTAGAAACCTTTGCAAGCAAGATTTCGAAGCCGAAGTTGTAAAAGGATTTCCTGACTGGGATTTAGCTACTGTCGGTGAAATAAACGAGAAAGAAGAGAAGTGCTGCCGAGATTTTGTCTATGAGCCATATATTACCTTTAAAGAGTCAATAAAAGAGCTGTTATATAAAGGTGAATGGGATAATCTGACAAGAGAGTTGTCGGAGTTTTACAAAGCTAGTGGTACAGGTATTTTCTCAAGCTTCCGTGCATTTATATGGGAAAGAGATGGCAATGTGGGAAGCTTGAAAGGAATTGAATCACCGGATGGTGCTTTGTTGTCGGATTTTATTGGCTATGAGGCTGAACGTGCGGAGATTATAAGAAATACCGAGCAATTCCTAGAGGGATATTCCGCTAACAATGTACTTTTATATGGTGATAGGGGTACAGGTAAGTCCTCAACTGTAAAAGCCCTAGTCAATGAATACTATAAAAAAGGTCTTAGAATTATTGAAGTACCTAAAAACAATCTTATGGATTTTTCTAAAATATTAAAGCAAATTAAGGACAGGAAACAAAAGTTTATTATATTTATAGACGATCTTGCTTTTGAAGATGACGAAGAGAATTACACCTCGCTTAAGGCAGTGCTTGAGGGTGGTCTTCAGAGCAGACCCAGTAATGTAGTTATTTATGCTACTTCCAATAGAAGACATTTGATTAAAGAGAAGTTCAGTGACAGGCTAGGTCTTCGATCGGGTAATGTTGACGATGAGATAAGGTCTCAGGATACAATTCAGGAAAAACTCTCATTAGCAGACAGATTTGGAATAACAATAGTATTTTCCTCACCCGATAAGCAAAAGTTTTTGGAAATAGTGGAGGGAATTGCTACAAAAAGAGGGGTTTGCTATGATAAAGAGAAGCTTAAAAGGGAGGCTCTTAAGTGGGAGATGTGGTACAATGGACGGTCCCCTAGGACTGCTAGACAGTTTGTTGATTGGCTTGAAGGGAACACTAAGGTGGTTTCAAGTTAGCTTTAGGAGCCTCTTTTAAACATTGTATTCTCTACTATGTTATCAACATCTTTCTTAAATATTGTCTCACGCTCTAATAAAAGGGTTGCTATATTCTTTAGACAGTCGGAATTGTCTTTTAATAACTCTTTGGTTTCCTTGTATACCTGTTCAATTATATCTTTTACTTCTTTTTCTATGGTGTTGTCATTGGTATTTGATGAACTATTGCTGTGTATATCAAGAAAACTAACAAGCCCAACATTTTGGCTCATTCCAAAGTTTTTCACCATGTTCATGGCGATTTGGGTTGCTTTCCTAAGGTCATCGCTTGCTCCGTTAGTTACATTATTTTCGCCGAATATTATTTCTTCCGAGGCCCTTCCTGCAAGGAAAACGGCAATATCATTTAGAAGATCTCTCTTAGTTGAAAACATTTTTTCATCGGGAAGAAATAGGGTATACCCGCCAGCACCCTTAGTGGTAGGGATTATAGTAACTTTTGATACGGTAGCACCCGAAAGAAGCTTTGCTACTAGAGCGTGCCCTGCTTCATGGTAGGCAGTTATTTCTTTATCCTTTAAGGTTATATTCTTTTTATTCCTCTTTTCTTCTCCAGCTTGAATTTTACTAATGGCATTATCGATATCTTTCATAGTTATGTATGAGTGATTATTTCTAACAGCATAGATGCCAGCCTCGTTCATGACATTTGCTAAGTCAGCACCTGACATGTATACTGTCATTTTTGCAACTTCCTTAAGATCTATATCACTTCCTAAAGGTTTGTTCTTTGCATGAAGTTCAAGGATAGAGAGGCGTGCATCTACATCGGGAAGAGCTACTTGAATTTGCCTGTCAAACCTTCCAGAACGTAGGAGTGCAGGATCTAGCATATCAAGCCTGTTTGTGGCAGCGATAACTATAATGCCTTCGCTACCTGAGAAACCATCTATTTCTACTAAAATTTGATTGAGGGTTCGATCTCTTTCATCGCCAGAACCGGAGCCGTCACTACTGCTCCTTTTGCCTAGGGCATCAATTTCGTCTATAAATATGATACATGGACTTGACTTACGTGCAAATTCAAAAAGCTGACGTATCCTTGAGGCACCGACACCAACAAATTTTTCAACAAAGTCTGATCCAGAAACAGCAATAAATGGCACTCCAGCAGTGCCGGCGAGTGCTTTTGCCAGAAGAGTTTTACCAGTGCCGGGAGGGCCAAACAATACTGTACCTTTTGGTGGAACCACGCCAAACTTCTTAAACCTTTCAGGGGATACTAAGAAGTCCACCAGTTCCATCATATTTTGCTTTGCCTCTTCATTACCAGCTACATTATCGAAGGTTATATCGCATTTCATAGTAATTCCGAACTTTGTATCCTTATTACTGGAGTATTGCTTTTTTAGAAGCCTTCCCATAAATAGACTTATTAAGGCTATAGTTATTATTATGGGAACGATGGAAAGAAGCATGCCTATAAAAGATTGAAATAGCTTTTCATTAAAAGGCTTTTCTTCAAGGGATATACCGTGTTCTAGAATATATTTTTTCATATCCTCCGATTCGGGATTGTCGGTTATAAAAAGGTCACCGTTTTTTAGTTTTCCCTTTATTTTTTTTGCATTTTTGTTGTAATCGTAAATTGTAGCTACATTATCCGACTCTATATAATTTACAAAGGCGTTGTACGTTATATTAGAAGTCAAATCTTCCCTAGATGGTGATTTAGTCATATTATCAAGGATGATTGAAAGAGACACAGTAAAAATTACTATTATAAGCATAAGTAATAGTATTAGTTTCCTAGCCTTGGATTTTTTTACTGTTTTATAGTACTTCGGTGTCAAAATCAAAAAGATATAACGAATATTAGGGATGATTTTATTACGAATAAAAAGCAAAAGCTTTGAAAACAGGGCAATCACCGCCTTATCTATATGTAATGCCAATGCACTAAAGGTATCGTTAAGAGGCTACTTAAAATGTGAAAAGAAGACTAATTAGACTCTATTTATATTTTAGCAGAGCTTAGACTTTTTTTCTATGGAACTAATGTACCATAATATATAGTGCTTAGAAAACATATTTAAAGACTTAGATAAATTTTTATCAATCTTCCTTGATTATACTTCTGTTTTAATTTAAAATGATAGATAGTTAATTTAGTAGCTAAGAAATAGCTGATTTAAATTAATAGAGATATAAAGAAATGCTAATTAAAATTTAATATAAAAAGGAGTAAATGATATGAGTAAAATTAAAATGCCTGTCCCGTTAGTTGAAATAGACGGGGATGAAATGACAAGAATTATATGGAAGATGATCAAAGATATCCTGCTCGAGCCATATATTGAGCTAAATACCGAGTATTATGATTTAGGACTTGAGCACAGGGATCAAACTGACGATCAGGTTACTATCGACTCGGCTATGGCTATAAAGAAATATGGAGTAGGTGTTAAGTGTGCTACCATTACTCCAAATGCCCAAAGGGTTGAAGAGTACAAATTAAAGAAAATGTGGAAGAGCCCGAACGGTACAATCAGAGCAATTTTAGATGGTACAGTTTTTCGTGCACCTATTGTAGTGGACAGTATAAAACCTTTTGTTACTGGTTGGAAGAAACCTATAACTCTTGCAAGACATGCTTATGGTGATGTATATAAAAACGTTGAGTATCAAGTAAAAGAAGCAGGAAAGGCAGAAATTGTATTTACTTCTTCTAAGGGAGAGGTTTCAAGAGATACAATCCATGAGTTTGATGGACCAGGGGTTATCATGGGAATGCACAATACTGATGAATCCATTAGCAGCTTTGCAAGAGCATGCTTTAACTTTGCTCTAGATCAAAAGCAGGATCTATGGTTTTCAACTAAGGACACTATTTCTAAGACTTATGACCACAGATTTAAAGACATTTTCCAAGAAATTTTCGATGCTGAATATAAGGACAAGTTTGACGAAGCAGGAATTGAGTATTTTTACACCTTGATAGATGATGTTGTTGCTAGGATTATTAGGTCCGAAGGCGGAATGGTATGGGCTTGTAAGAATTATGACGGGGATGTTATGTCTGATATGGTAGCTTCAGCTTTTGGAAGCCTTGCAATGATGACTTCTGTACTGGTATCTCCTGACGGTAAATATGAATACGAGGCAGCTCATGGAACAGTTACAAGACACTATTACAGACACCTAAAAGGAGAAGAGACTTCAACAAACTCTATGGCTACTTTGTTTGCATGGACTGGAGCTCTTAGAAAACGTGGTGAGATTGACGGAAATAAAGAACTTATGGATTTTGCAGATAAGCTTGAAGCAGCTTCCATTAAGACAATTGAGAAAGGTGTAATGACTAAGGATTTATCACAGTTATCACAAGCTCCAAACAAAAAGATAGTAAATACTGAAGATTTCTTAAAAGAAATAAAATTAACTTTTGATGCTATGAACTAAGTTGAATTCTTAAAATCTTTACAATGGAGATTTCTAAAAATTCGATTCATGGCTATATATAGAAGCTTCCATAATGAGGATAAAAAAGCGATTGCCAATTGTATCTTCCATAATTTATTGGCCCAGTGGGGATAATACCTATACTGGGCTATAATTTCCATCTTTCGAACGGTATGAAAGAGTCAAATGCAAAAGGCGTAGATGTTTTATATTAAGACTAAAGAGGCAATAGATTGGAGAAGGTATATGAGAAATATCAAGCTGGTTATACAGTATGACGGAAGCAGGTATAGAGGTTGGCAGAAGCTTGGAGATTCAGACAAAACCATTCAAGGGAAGATAGAGTCGGTTTTAAGTCTATTGACAAACGAAAAGATTGAATTGATAGGCTCTGGCAGAACTGATGCAGGAGTACATGCGTTTAAACAAGTTGCAAACTTCCATACAGAATGTGATGCTTCAGAGGAAGAGATACTGACTTATTTGTACAAATACCTCCCAAAAGATATTGTTGTCATTGATGCTAAAGAAGTGGATGAAAGATTTCATTCTAGGTATCATGCGAAAGGGAAGAAGTACTTGTATAGAATCTGGAACTCTAAGATGCACAACCCATTTATGATAAAACATTGTACTCATATAGCGGAACCTTTAGATATAAGGCTGATGCGAAACGCAACGCCGAATTTTGTGGGAAAGCGAGATTTTACAAGTTTTACCTCGCGAAAGAGCAAAAATAAATCCAAGGAAAGAGAGTTGTATTCAATTGAAATTAGCAAGGATAACGAACTTATGGATATTCTCTTCCATGGTAATGGTTTTCTTTATAATATGGCAAGGATTATTGCGGGAACACTAATTGAAGTAGGAACTGGCAGAATTAGTGCTGAGAGTATACCAAGGATATTTGAAAAAAAAGATAGAAGTTTATCGGGACCAACAGCACCAGCTTCTGGATTAATTCTTTATGATGTGGAATATTAACGCTCTTTAAAAGTACAGAAAATTTGACATTTGACTGAATTTATGTAAAATTAATTTTGGGACATATGTATTTCCACTTAAAAAGACGAAAAAAATTTATAAAATTTTAGAATATTGAAGGAGAGGAAAAGTATGAGCTTGTATGATGAATGGCAGGAAATGGCCGATATGGAAAGACCAGAAGAAGAGTATAATAAGTTTTGGAACAATTATCTTGAAAAAGAGAAGGCCGCATATGAAGATATCCTAGAAAACTATAAAGAGGTTGTAAGTGGTAAACTTTCGGATTTGGCCCAAAAGTATGAAATGGATAATCCCACTTTTATAGGTTTCTTAGATGGAATAAATACTAGTTTAGTAAAAGAATTTGATTTAAGTAAATTGAGTGAAGACTCCATTATCAATCTCGAAATTGATTTTGAGAAGTTATTCTACAATATGTTAGACGCAAAAGCGATATGGTTATCTTCTCTTCCGCAATGGGATAATATTATTCCAAGAGCTAAGAGAGAACAAATAACAAAAGATTTTAACAGAGCAAACATTGCAGTAAGCAATAAGGTAGGAAGAAATGAGCCTTGTCCTTGTGGAAGCGGCAAAAAATACAAGAAATGCTGTGCGTTAAAAGAATCTGATTGAGGAGATTGCTATGGGTGAATGCATTTGTAACAGCTGTATGAATTTGAAGAAGCTTGTTAATGAAGAAGCTAACCAAGTAGATTATATATGTGAATTTGGATTTCCTTCAGAGAATTGTGAGGATTGTGAAGGTGAAGAATGTAATGTTACCGAATGCAGTCATTACATAGAAGATAAAGAAGTTGAGATAGTTAGAAAAGTTCATTGTAAAAGCTGTGGTATGGAACTTCAACAGATGTATGCAGATGAAGGAGACGGTGAAGTTTTCTGTATTAATTGCTATCTTAATCCAAAATAGACTAAAATTAAGGTAGATATTTCAGATTGTTTTGTAATGTAAAAAATGTAGACTTGATTTTTAAAAGGACAACTAGTCAATTGTTTTTTGTAATCATTTCAAAGGATTAAGGGACGCTTTCTTTATTAGAAGGCGTCCCTTATAAGTTTTTTATCAAGGATTTATGTCTGCAAATATATCGTTTGAAATTATAATGTCCGATATTTTTAATTGATTAATTAAGTCTTGTAGTTGGTTACTAAATAAATCAACATCTAAAAGTTCACCGGTCTTAAAGTCGTACAGTTCTCTCGTATCGTTAAAGTATATATACTTGTCGGTGATAACAGAACCATTTCTTAAAACGGCATAACTCTCTTTAGTATTAACAAGATCTTTGCCTAAAGCGTAGGGAACATCAAATTCCATAAAATTTGCAATTGTAGGCATTATATCAATTTGTGCACCAGTAGTAGATATTACTTCTCCCTCTTGTTGACCGGGATAGTGTATAATTAGTGGAACCCGCTGGAGTTTAGCCCAATCAAAGTCGTTGTATTCAATACCTAAAAATTGCATAAGACCCTCATGTTCTATTTTTGGAACAGCTGAATGATCTCCGTAAAATACAAGCAGACTATTATCATATAAGCCTCTAGACTTCAGATCCTCAACAAATTCTCCTATACAGCTGTCAGCATAGTTGGCACCTTTTATATAGTTTCCAATGTATTCGCCTTCAAATTCACCCACATTAAAGTCAAAGTCCTCAAAATAGGAAAAGGGATGGTGGCACGACAAAGTTATTAGAAAGCTGTAAAAAGGTTTTGATGTATCAATCATATTTAAGGATTGCCTAAAGAAGGATTTATCGCTTAGTGCATTTCCGCTCCATCCTGCAAAATCATCCATAATATAGTCTTCAGAGTTGTAAAAGGTGTCAAATTTCAAAGTTTTGTGCATCACTTCCCTATTCCAGAAAGTCTTATTAAAAGCATGTAGAGAATAGGTATCGTAGCCATTGTCTTTCAATATTGAAGGCATTGAAAAATAAGTGTTCTCCGCAAATCTATGGTATACTGAGCCTTCACTTAAAGGATAGAGGGAAGTATTTGATAAAAACTCGGCATCAGATGTATTCCCACCAGAAACTTGATAATATATATTGTCAAAATAAAGGCTATCTCTTATAAGCTTATTAAGGTTAGGGGTGATTTCCTTGCCATTAATGGTTTTTCCAATAACAAATTGCTGAAGAGCTTCCATCTGAACGACAATAAGGTTTTTGCCTTCTGCTATGCCTTTATATTTGATTTCATTAGATTCAGACTCCTCATTATATTTGTTTCTATTTTTGAAATAGTCTTCAACTAGTGCTTTTTCTTCTTCAATTAAATCATCATTTTGCAAAACACTTTTTTCTATAAAAAGCTTAGTATTATAAAAATGTGAATAGAATACACCAAGACTTTTAGCTGAATAATTGTTGTTGTATGCAAAGGATGTAATATTTGATGCTGAAGAGATGCTAATTACAATGATTAGAGCTATAGACATAATACTAAGGTACTTTACAACTCGCTTAGGAAAATGTATACTTGCTATCCCTTTTTTGTGTAGTTTTAGAAGTGCAAACAACATAAAGGGAAGGTCAACAATATATATTACATCTTTAAATTGAAAAAGACTTGCAATACTCTGATCCACCGAACTAATCATCCTCGGGTTTAGCTGAAAGAAAACAGGTATAGTTATTAAATTGTAATAGTATCTGAAGAAATTCGTATCTGCAACTAGTAGTATCGTAAGTAATAAGTTGAGTGTAAAAATAGCAATAAGCCTTTTTTTGTCAAAAACAAACAGGGTTAGTGAAACTATAACTAATAGTACTGAAATTGAAGAAATTAGCATAATTGCATTATCTAAAGAAAAATAAGGTGCTTTATTTAGCATTGTAGAAAATTGAAAATAAAGGCATTTTAATAGTGTGAATAAAATAAAAAGAGTGATAAATAGTGATTCTGTGAGCTTTATGTATTTGTTAAAAAAGTTTTTGATTTTACTAAACATTAATTTTGGCCTCTCCTGATATTTAATTAATTTTATGATGTGAAATAATATTATCTCACAGAGGTATAAATCTTACTTGATTAAATTTTTACCTCCATATTTATTTTAATACAAACTGTTAGCATTATGTAAGTTAACTTTATTTACCAAAGCCTGCTTGTAAGCAAAAAGTAAACAGACAAATGAATTTAAGTAAGTTCTAAGAACTTTGAAATCGTTCTTACAAAGCAAATTAATTATTGTAATAAGTTAATTTTTGATACTGACTTATTGAAATTTTATTATTATATTCCACATTTTGTTTAACGCACTTATATATTATACATTAATTTATTATATAATGAAATGATTAAATTTATATAAACAATTTATGAATAATATCTTATATTTAAAGTGACTATTTGTTTGTATATGTTGAGAAAAAGTTTTTACATAAGCAAAAAAATCTGAAAAAAATGTTTTGAATGCTATAAAAGTGGTATTATAGGTATAGGTTATGTGTATTTAACCTGAGAATAAAAGAATTAATCATATTTAGGCTGGCTGCATAAGCTATATGCAGTTTGATTATTATTAGGCTTAAAGGTGAAAAGAAAAAATATAAATCTATGGAGGTAGGATAAAATGAAAAAACTATGGAAATGCAGCGTTTGTGGATTTGTACATGAGGGTAATGAGGCACCGGGCAAATGTCCAAAATGTGATGCTCCAAAGGATAAATTTATCGAATTGAGCAATGAAGATGCAGAAAAAGTTTACAAGTCCGATAGAACAAATGACATTCATATGGAAATAATAAAGCTTGCTGGTGAGCTTGCTAAGCTTTGCGAAGAGGGTATAAAAATTGACCTCGATCCACCATGCGTAGAATTGTTCAATAGAGCAAAAAATGAGTCTTGGATTATAAAGCAGAGGTCAAAAGCAGAGTTGGAAGGTCATATGAAAAAAGGAAAGTGGTAGGATTAATATGATCTAGGAATTATATACAGTATATATTCAATCTTATGGCAAATATAAATTACCTAATATTAAATATGTACTGAAGTTATAGGATATAGGCGGTCATGGCTCATTGTTTATAAAGTGAGTTTATGACCGTTTCGTTTTAGCCAATTTGAATAAGTTTTGCAATCAGGAAGTATCGATTCTGCCATTTCCCAAAAATGTGTGGAATGATTTTTTATTTTTATATGAGTTAGTTCGTGGACAACTAAGTAATCAACAATTTCTAAGGGAGCCATTATTATTTTCCAGTTTATATTAATGGTGTTTTTAGAGGTACAGCTTCCCCAAATGGATTTTAAATCCTTTACTATAAGATTATTAGGTATTACACCCATTATTTTTGCATAAAAATTTATCCTTTTTGAAACCACCTCTTTTGCATAGCTTTTATACCAATCAACTATATGTTTTTTAACTAATTCGGATACGTCGACATAGATATTTTGAGGAAGATGTACAATAAGGAAATTAGATGAAAGGCTAACAAATACAGTAGTTGCTAAAGAAGTCTTTATTATTTTAAGTGTATACTCTTTTCCAAGTACTTTAAGCTTTTCACCATCACTAAAACCCAATTTAGGCACTTCAGATCTGATGTTTTCGAGGTAGGACAATTTTTCTAAAATCCAAAGGGCTTTTTCGTTTACTACTTCGGCTATTTTTTTGTCACTTACTTTCTTAGGAGCAGTCACTTTTACGCCATAGTTAAGGGATATTGATATTCCGATGGTTTTTCTGCTGCTTCTTACTACAGTATAATTAATTTTTTTATTTTCTACTTCTATATAATTTTGCATTATAAACATCCTAATTATTTTTTAGCTTTGCCTTATCCATTTTACAATAATTTTTTACAAAATAAAATACTTAGCAAAAAATTGGAGGGGTAAGGGTTAAAGTCTGACTCACAAGCTAAAGGTCAAAGGACATGTCTTAAATAATCTATTTACGGTAGTTTCCAAACATAAAACTTGAATTAAAGCCATAGTTTTATATATAGGAGCTTTAAAGAAAGTGGTGTTTTTTTGTCATCCTTTATTAGTAATGTTATTTACAATTTTTTGATCTCTTTTGGTGTGATAGTTGGAGCAAGTTTAATGGCAGGACTTGGTGCACTAATAAATGGTCATCCTCCTTTGAAAACAATGTATAATATAGCAGGATCAATTAAGATTTGGGCTATAGCAGTTGCATTAGGAGGAACTTTTTCTTCCTTTGAAATTATTGAAAAGGGCATATTTAAAGGAGAAATAAAATCCATAATAAAGCAGGCGGTGCATGTAGTTATAGCTGTTGTAGGTGCAAATATGGGTTATGGTTTTATCCGGCTCATTCAAAAATGTGGGGAGTCAATATTTTGATGAAAAAGATAAAAAGCTTTAGTTATTTGATTGTACTGATTACAGGATTCATTTGTGGTGTTGTTCTAGGCTGCTCTGCTGTGAGTGCCCTTGTCAGCTATAGGGTTGATACTTACATAGAAAGAATCAAATATCTTGAAAGTGATATCGAAGAAAAAAATTTGAAACTTGAAAAATATCAGGAATCCATCAACAACAAGAAGTTTATACTGCGTGGAATTGAGCTAAATATTAAGCTTTCTCAAATTAATGAAGAAGAGTTTGATTCAATAATAGTAGAAAAGACTATAAAGGAAAAGTACAAGGAGTTACTTGGCAAAGAGGTTAAAAGTATTGATATAGATCTAGTAGCGGGGGTAATAGATAAAAGAATACTAAAGGTTGATGGGAAAGAGTACCAACTAAAGGTTGATAGAATCCTGCTTTCTGATGTCATGAAGCTGTGGATAACCATCGTTCTTATTGATTAAGAAGAAATATCCTTATTTTCTTAACTATATAAACGGAATATTTCTTTGACATTAAGGCAATATTATGTTTGAGCCTAAGCTTAACATTTATTTTGCAATAGACATTTTCATTAATTTTAGATATTGCAAAATATTTTTCGCAAGCAAAAAAGAAATATAAAACGGTTGGTACATAATGAAGAATAAAACGTTTAAATTTGAAATAGTGGTTGTATTAATAGTGGCTGCTTTTTTAATTGGAGTGTTATTGATAAAACCTATTATAGGTGTTGCAGACAATGGTGATTTTGAGAGAATAATGAACACTACAGGTCTAAGATACATAACTTCTGATTATAACGAACGATATTTTAATTTCGTGAACAGGGAGTATATTACAACTTATCCCTTTGTAAACGGTGTTGGTTATTTTTCATCACAGGTCATATTAGTTCTTCTAGCTAAATTAATCAGTTCTACGATACTCTTTAACAAAGAGGTATTTGATATAAGGTTTTTAGCTGCAATATATTGTTTTTTGTTTCTTTTGTCTATATACATTATTGCTAAATATAACAAAAGGTCAATAGCTACAATTAATTTTATTTCAATAATACTTATGTTACTAATATTTACTGATTTAGGTTATATATCTTATTTTAATTCTCTCTACGGAGAAGCACTTTCTTATACATCTTTGCTTCTTACAGTAGCGATATCTGTATATTTGTCAAAAACGAAAGAACCTCATATTTTAGCTCTTTTTGGGTTCTATGTTTCGGTGTTTTTTCTGGCCAGTGCTAAGATTCAGAATATTCCTATAGGGATAGTTTTTGCACTATTTAGCTTATTATTTTTAAGATTAAGAAGGGATAAAAAGTGGAAAAAAATGATTGTGACCTGTGTTACTACAATATTTATTTTGTCCGCTGCATCATATTTTTTAATTCCAAGTGTTTTTAGAGTTTGCAACAAATATCAATCGGTTTTCTATGGAGTTCTTAAAAATTCACAATCGCCGCAAGCCGATCTTGAAGAATTAGGGTTAAAGAGCGAATATGCTTCACTTAGCGGCACTAATTATTTTATGAAGGAGTATCCCATTAATATTAAAGATGCTAGGTTCGAAAGCGAAATTAACAGTAAAATAAGTCCCCTAAAAGTAGCTTTATTCTATTTTAAACATCCTAAAAGGTATGTTCAAAAACTAGAGATAACAGCCAATAATGCTTTTAACTTGATAGTATAGGAATTTGCATTTTAGCCTTTGGTCTTAGTAGGTAAAAAATACATGTCAGAGAAATAAAATTGTTGATTGGATTGCAAAATTTG
>JGI24712J26585_10000852_pt1 | contig 26171 bp, 31 predicted proteins | sample BioPla3DNA2_FD_26585 | JGI IMG/M metagenome (IMG submission 26585)
ATGCCGAACAAAAAGAAGCGTTTTTGCGCGCCAAAGAAGACGTACAGCGCACACTTTCGGTTCCGGTGGTGACAGAAGTACGGCCGCTGGAAAACTTCTGGCCGGCAGAAGAGTATCATCAGAAGTATCTGAAAAAGAATCCGGGTGGCTACTGCCACATTCCTTTGGATAGATGATCGACTTTTCCCGTGTGCTGGCCATGGCCAAAGAAGAACGATATGCCCTGCTTCCGGTGCTCATCCGACACGAGCTGCAGGCAGAACCCAACCGACTGGCAAATCTCTCCAATATAGCCGCCATTTTGTATCATGGAATGGGCGATGTCAGCTGGGCGGGTTTTTATCTGTTTGACGGATCCGATTTGGTCCTCGGACCGTTTCAGGGGCGACCGGCGTGCACCCGTATCAGCACGGATGCCGGCATCTGCGGACGCAGCTATACGAAAAATGATACTGTCATCATTCAAAACGTACACGAAGACCCCGACCACATCGCCTGCGATGCGCGCACCAATGCCGAAATAGTTCATCCGGTGCGGTTAAAAAACGGACAAAAAGGGGTAATAGATATTGACAGTCTACAAGTAAACCGATTCACTGCAGCGGACGCCGCATTGCTGCAGGCGGTCGGGCATTTATTGGAAACCATGGCTGACTGAAAGGAGTTTTTCATGACGCAATCCGGATACGAATCGCGATTGTTCCATTATTTTGAAGAAATCTCCCGGGTGCCCCGCTGCTCGGGGAACCGGGCGGGAATCGCCCGGTGGCTGGAGGATTTTGCCGTGTCGCAGGGCCTGGATTATAAGCGGGACGAAGCAGACAATGTCCTGATCTTTAAGCCGGGAAGCGGTGGGAAAGAAAATGCACCTCCGATTGCTTTGCAGGGACATACGGACATGGTGTGCGAAAAAGCGCCCGACTCCGATCACAATTTTGAAACCGATCCGATAGAACTGATCCGCGAGGGAGATATCCTCCGAGCCAACAAAACGACATTGGGCGGCGACAACGGCATTGCTGTTGCCATGATACTGGCACTTCTGGAAGATAAGGAATTGGCCCACCCGCCTTTGGAAGCCGTGTTTACTTCCGATGAAGAGACCGGTTTGATCGGGGCGCATGCCCTGGCACCGGATGCGTTTTCGGCCAAACGGCTGATCAATATCGACTCGGAAGCCGAAGGCATCCTCTGGACCGGTTGCGCCGGTGGTGAAACCATCGAGATGACACTGCCGATCACAATGACCGGTGTCGAAGATCTGCAGGCGGCAGAGCTGTATGTGGAGGGACTGACCGGCGGCCATTCGGGACTGGAGATTCACCGCAAACGCCACAATGCAATCAAGGTATTAACCGAAGTTCTGAATCGCCTGAAAGACGAGATCCCGATCGGCCTGGACCGGATACAGGGCGGCACCAAGCACAATGCCATCCCGCGGGAAGCCTATGCCCGCTTGGTCTTTTCTGCAGAAGACAAAGATGCGGTTATGGACTATACAAAAAAAATCGCAGACGAATTAGTCGAAGTTTATGCACAAAAAGGATACGAGGATCAGCCTCTTATCCGGATAGAAGAAGCCGCTCTACCCGAACGCGCCTTTTCTTTGGAATCATTTGAAAACGTGCTGGCCTGTCTGACATTACTCCCAAGCGGGGTATACAGTATGAGTCCCCATATTGAAGGACTGGTGCAGACATCCAACAATCTGGCGGTAGTGTCGTCTGACGACACCGAGGTGCAGATTATTACCTCCATCCGTTCCAGTGCGGCGGAAGATACGGACAAATTGCGCGGCAAGATTATTTCGACTGCGGAAATTGCCGGGGCAAAAGTAGAAACATCGGGCGGGTATCCCGCCTGGGAAGTAAAAGAAGAGTCGGCACTGCGCGATACCTTTGCGCGCGTGTTTGAAACCATGTATGGTAAGAAACCGGAGATAACGGCCGTGCATGCGGGTCTGGAAACGGCCCTTTTTGCGGATCGGGATCCGGAGATGGATTTGGTCTCCCTTGGACCCGATATGTACGAAGTGCACACCCCGCAGGAACATCTAAGCATCGGCTCGGCACAGCGCGTGTACGATCTGCTGCGTGCGGTTTTACAGGAACTATAATAACAGGAGGTTACGATGAGCCAAGAGCACAATCACACAGCGCACGATCATGACTGCGGCTGCGATCATCCCCACGACCACAATCACGAGCACGAGGAGTACGATACCATTATCCTGACACTCGATGACGATTCGGAGCTGGAGTGTATCGTACTGGATGTTTTTGAAGTGGATGAGAAAGCCTATATCGCACTGGTCAGCATTGAAGAAGAACAGGTGCTGATCTATCGCTATCTGGAAGTGGAAGGCGGAGAAGAAGACGAGTTTACGCTGGATACGATTGACGACGAAGAAGAATTTGAACTCGTCAGCCAGGCGTTTAATGAGCTGTTTATTGAAGAAATCGATGAGGAAGAGTGGGAATCGGTTGACGGAAACGAGCCGGAAGAGAATTAAAGAAAAGGGAGCCGATGCAAATGCGGCTCCTTCTGTTATGGAAAAAACCCGCGTAAAAATGCTCTGCCTGGATCTGGACGGCACGCTTCTGACCGATGAAAAGACGGTATCCAAAGAGAATGTAAACGCCGTACAGGCGGCTTATGAAAAAGGCGTTGACATTGTCGTGGCAACGGGCAGGCAATACCGTAAAGCGAGAGATTTTGCCGCCTGTCTTTCTCTGCCTGTCACCATTATTGCAAACAACGGAGCCAGTATCCGCCATAGCACCGATGACCGGCGCGTGTATTTCAGCCCGATGCCTATGGTCCTGGCGAAAGAAATCATCGGTTTGGCAAAAGATTTCGGTATCGCACCGATTGTGCATGTGGACCGGTACGACGAAGGAAAAGATATTGGTATCGGACCGGATGTGTCACAGGATGTAGTGGAACGTTACGGGCTTTTGGACAGCGACTGGGTTTTCCGGGTGGATACATGGAGTGACACCGCCCTGCGCGATGCGGTTTCGATGGTGTTTTTCGGATCGCGTCGGCAGATTGCCCGCTGGCATGAACACCTGTCGCAGCGCTTTTTGCCCCCCTATGTTATGCATCATTTGGTCAATCTGCAAAAGTTTGAAGCGATGCTGGAAGTATTGGGCGACACAGGAAACAAATGGCACGGCATCCGCGAACTGGCAAATCAAAAGAAGATTCTCCCCCGGGAGATTCTGGCCATCGGCGACGACAACAACGATATCGAGATGCTGAAAAACACAGGCTTCTCCTTTGCACCAAAGAATGCCACACAAGAGGTGAAAAAGGCGGCCGCGCGCGTTTTAGATCAAACGAACAACGAACACGCCGTAGCGGCAGCCATTGAAGAGGTGATCCTATGAGGCCCTGGCGGACGATGTCATCGCGTCTGATGGAAGTCTACGGGGAGAAGGTCTACAAGATCCCGATCAAGCTGCAGCTGACCTGCCCCAATCGCGACGGAACGGCAGGGCGAGGCGGTTGTATCTTTTGCGGTGAAGAAGGCGGTTCTTTTGAAAATGAACCGGCCGGTACGCCTATACACGAGCAACTGGCCCGGGGCCGGAAGCGACTGGAAAAAATCGGACCGAAAAAGTATATTGCGTATCTGCAGAACTTTTCCAATACCTATATGCCGGTACCGGTTCTGAAAAACATACTGACCGCCTGTCTGGAAGAGGATATTACAGGTATAGCGATTGCCACGCGCCCGGATTGTTTCCGGGAGGAACACGCGGACCTTCTGCAGGAGCTGCAAAGAAACAGCGGACGGGAAATAACCGTGGAACTGGGTTTGCAAAGCCCCAATCACAGTACTCTGAAAAAAATCAACCGGGGCCATTCCCCGGCCGATTATGTACGGGCACAGCTGCTGTTGCGGGACTACGGACTCCGGTCCTGCGTGCATCTTATTCCCAATCTGCCCTGGGACAATAAAGAGGACGCGGTAGAGGCAGCCAAGCTTGTTTCGGCTTTAGGAGTCGATGAGGTTAAGCTGCATGCGCTGTATATTGTAAAAGATACCGCATTGGGGCGCATGTATGAACGGGGCGAAATCCGGATGGGCACTAAAGAGGAATACCAGGAAACGGTCATTCTCTTTTTGCGGCATCTGTCGGAAGACATGGTAGTGCAGCGTGTGATCGGGCGCGCACCCAAAAAGAATGCACTTTTTTGCAACTGGAATACGTCCTGGTGGAAGATCCGGGATGAAATTGCTTCGCAAATGGTTTATAATGGATGGAAACAGGGTGACCTTCGGGAGCAGGATCGGGGGATCTTGCTGTCGGACGGGGCGAACTGAAAAAGAAAGGTGTGAGGGTATGGTTACATTTATTATCGGGAAATCCGGAAGCGGGAAGACGAGATGGCTCATCGAGGAGGCAAATAACGACCTTCGGACAGGGCATGAGAATATCGTATTCATCGATACGGACGATTCCCACATTTTTACATTGGATCACAGCATACGACTGATCAACGCAAAGGACTTTCATATCGACTCGAAAGAAAAGCTCTATGGCTTCTTATGCGGGATCATTTCAAAGGATTACGATATAGAAAAGGTATATCTGGACGGTATATACGAGATCATCGACTTGTCCAAGGAAGAGATCAAAACCCTCACAGCGTGGCTGGATCAGATAACCGAGGAATTTGGGGTGAAATTCTATGTCGGATTTGAAAAAGACGTGGATACGCTGCCGGAACATGCCCAGAACAACGCAGTTCTGCTGCACGACTAATAGATAAACCGAGAAGGGCTGCGGCCCTTCTTTTTTTGCGATATTAGACAATAGCAATCGAGTTATGAGATAATATCGGCAGGTAGGAGTGTGTCATGTTAAGTGAAAGAGACAAGCTGCGCAGGGTGCTGGCAGAACGAAACCGGCTGATCGACAAACTGGACCGGCGGCTTTTGACAAAAGAAGAATTCCATTCGGAGAATTACAGGACATTGTGCCGCTGGCAGATGAAACCCTATCCGGTGATTCGCTCGCTGGAAGAAGGCATTTATAACTATCAGTATTACAATACGCTGGCGAAGGAATGGCAAAGGCGCGCGGGATGTGCGCCGGAGAAAAACCGGACTCGTTTTGTGCGAGAGATCCGAAACTTTTTTTGTATGAAAGACGCATGCATTCTGCAAATGCTGCAGCTGGATCAGAATGAGCGGATCGAGGCTTATTTCGTACACACGGCATCCATAGGCCTGAGAAACCGCCTGTTGGAAATTGTCTATCCCGATAGGGAAAAGATCGTTTTACATACGCTGAGTCCGGATATATTGCAGACCGTACAGCGGATGGGTGTCTTTACGGCAACGATCCGCCGATCCAGAATACACGATTATATCAATACGCGTGAGACCGAGGAGGTTAGATAAGAGTCAATATGAGTAAACTGCTTTTGTTTTTTGCTGTCCTGTTTACCGTTCGCATTCTTCGCAATGTCTTAGCGGTGATACGGGAAAAAATTGCCTTGTCCAACAATATGATTGTGATTGAAAGCGATCATATTTCCAATGAGGATCTGAAGCGCGCCGAGGTAAAAATGTTTATGATACAGGGAAAAAAGATCCACGCAGGGGATCAGATCAAAGTGATTACCAAGTTCAAGGATAAAATTGAAGGTATGGTGCTGGGGATTGATACCAAGCAGGAAGCGCTGATTCTTGCGGATGAGGCATCGGTTATGGATATTCAGTTCGGAAAAATTGCCGATGTCAAGCTGATCAGTCGGTACGGAAAGTTCTTTACTTTCTGATGAAAAAGAATCAACGAAAGCGTCTGCACAGAGACCTGCTCCTCGTACTGATCGTTTTGCTATTGGGTTTTTTAGGTGCAAGAGAAGTCTATCAGCGCTTGTACGGGCATCGTACGCTCGTTCTTACCGATACGGTACGGTATGAAAAACGCGTGGATTTTACCGGTGCGGTGCTGTACGATCAGGTGGTAGTAGAATCGGAAGATGCGCAGATCGATCCCGCTTATGACGGGAAACGAGTCGGTGCACATGCAGAAATCGGCCGCATGGCGGAAATAACGAAGAAGGATACAGGCGATCGCAAAGAACCCGAAGAGCTGATCGATGCGATAAAAACCCGTCGTTTTGATGCGATTACCTCGCTCGTGTCCCTGCTTCCGGAGGAGACGGAGATAACGGAAGACCTCCCGGAAGAGGAGCCGGAAGAGTCAGAGGACGATATTCCTCCGCCCACACAGTATGTGCCGTCCACACCGTATCGGATAACAGACGGAACCATTGTATTGGGAGAGGCGGCGTATGTGTCGGCCAAACCGGACGGATTTGAATCTCTCCTTCCGTATGACGGTATGGAGCAAATGCGGGGGTCGGATATCACCGCACTGCAAGACTATCCGCCGGCAGCAAAAGAAAAAGCGGGCTTTACTCTGATCAACGATCACCGCTACGGGATCGCTCTTTTGACAGAGCAGCGTCTTGAGCCGGCCGGGCAATACGAACTGCAGATCGGAGATGCGGTTTTGCAGGGCAACAGCCGCAAAAACCACGGCAGCGGCGAAGGCTCCTTTATCCTTTTGGATATGGACGAAGGCTTTCCGGACATTTACCCGCAGCGTTTTATCCGGGGATCGATTATTGTCCGCGCCTACGAAGCCCTGAAGATTCCTGTTGGCGCCTTCGCGGAAGTAGAGGGGGAGGTAGGCGTCTTTTTGAAAAACGACGATGCGATTGTGGAATTCGTTCCGACACCGGAAAAAGAAGAGGAAGATGGATTTGTATATCTGCCCGTAGACGGCAGTTCCCTTCGTGTCTATGACGAAATATATCTGCATCCGTCCGGGGTGAAAGAAGGAGATTTTATTGAATAGAAAAGAAGAACTGGCACAGTCCCTGTCGCGCGTACGCGCAGAACTATCCGAAATGACAGACCGGGCCATCCAATTGGTGGTTGTAACCAAAACCTATCCGGTGGAAGATCTGCTTTTGTTGTACGAACTGGGCGTACGTGATTTTGGCGAAAACCGCGTACAGGAACTGGCAGAAAAAGCGCCGCAACTGCCGGACGATGTCCGTTTTCATATGATCGGTTCTTTGCAGAGCAACAAGATCAACGCATTGTTGCCGCATGTTCACATGCTGCAGTCCCTGGACCGGGTATCCCTGGCAAAAGCACTGGGTAAACGCCTGAAAAAACCGCTGGACACCTTGCTGGAGATCAATATTGCCGACGATGCAAACAAGCAGGGTATGGATCCGGAAGAAATACCGGCCGTACTTGCGGCCGTGAAACCATTTCCATTGCTGCGCGTGCGTGGTATGATGGTGATGGGTTCGCACACCGACGATGATTCGGTGATACGCGAGGATTTCAAACGGGCAAATCAACTCTTTGCCTCACTGAAAAAAGAAGAAAACGAGCAAGTGCGCATGGAGATTCTCTCGATGGGAATGAGCGGCGACTACCGGATTGCGGCACAGGAAGGTGCAAGCATGATACGCGTAGGCAGTGCGATACTGGGCGAAAGGAGCTAATAAGCGCAATGAGAGACAGACTGAAAAATCTTTTGGGATTAAACGAGGATCCCTATCTGGACGAATACGACGAAGTGGAAGACGATTACAAAGAAGACACGCAGGTGCCCGCGATTGCCGGCGGCACGACGGAAAAGGAGGAGCACAGAATGAATACCGTTGGATCAGGATTAAAACCGAAACTCGTGATACACGAACCGATCACATATGAAGATGGCCCCAAGATTCTTGACGATATCAAAAACCGGAAGATCGTCGTCATCGATTTTGAGACCCTCGAACTGGAAAAAAAGAAACAGATCTTTGAGTTTGTCAACGGCGGTATTTACTCGATGGAAGCGCAGATCCGCAAAGTGACAAAAGATATTTTTGTGGTCGCCCCCAAAGGCGTCGATGTAGAAGGCAAACAGCTGGATAATTTCCCGATTAAATCCGAGTATCCGCTCTAATATGTTTGTTTCTGTTCTGCGAAATATCGTCACCCTGCTGCAGCTCGTCATATTTGTTCATGTCGTTTTGCATTTTCTGCCGAATATTCCCTCGCATCCGATTACCGATGCCATACACCGGGCAGCGGAATTCCTCAACACACCNGCCCGCCGTTTGTTTGACGCGCTGGGGATACGCCGCGGACCGCTGGACTGGACCCCGNTTTTTACGATCTTTTTGTTGAATATCGGAGAAGCGCTGGTGCTGAAACTGCTCTATGGATAGAAAAAAACTGCTGGACTGGATCTCCTCTCAATCGGAAGAGAATCGGTTGACGTGCAGGCGAATTCTGGATGCCCTGCTTCGCGCACAAAGGGACGGAACCGGCGCCTGCACCTTATTTTTGTCGCCGGAACAAAAGCGGGCGGCCGAATCGGTGCTCGCCCATTTTCCGCAAATCCGTACGCGCTTTTATCCGGAAGATACGGAACGACAGGTTCTGTGCCTGACAGGCGGTCCGGAGGATCCGACCGAACATCTGGATCTTAAGCTGCTGCAGATTGCAGGGGATGGAGCGCTGTCGCATCGTCATATTTTAGGGGCTGTCATGGCTACAGGCATAGAGAGGGATCGTGTAGGCGATATCCGCACAGAGGATACGATCGCGCAAATGCTGGTCAAAGACAGTGTTGTGGGCTATCTTTGTGAAGCATTGCGACAAATCGGCCGGCAAAGAGTCCGGCTTTCAATAGCGGAAACCTTGGCGTTTACGATCCGGGAACAGCAGGGCGAAACAGAACGGATCATCGTATCATCGCCCCGTATGGATGCGGTGGTAGCTGCTGTGACCCGGCAGGCCAGAAACAAGGCGCAGACACTGATCCGGCAGGGACGAATCAAACGAAACCACACGGTGGAAACCGACGCAAAAAAGACCCTCTCGGTGGGCGATGTGCTGTCCGTACGCGGATACGGAAGATACACGCTGTTGTCGGAGGAAGGGCCTACCCGCAAGGGGAATTGTGTCTTTACCGTTTCACATACAAAATAAAGGAAACCAAATGCCATATATTGTATTGTTTATCGCGCTGATAGCGCTGGACCAATGGACCAAGTTCTGGGCGGTAGCCCAATTGCGAGGACAAAGTCCCATTCATTTAATTGAGAATCAACTGTCTTTGATCTATGTGGAAAACCGCGGGGCCGCTTTCGGTATGCTGCAGGACCGCCGCTGGTTTTTTATCATTCTTACGGTGTTTGTTGCCGCGTTTTTGATCCGCTTTATTATCCGTCATTACCGGGTACATTCCCCTTTGGCCACGCTGGCGCTGGTTCTGATACTGGCGGGAGCGGTGGGGAATCTGATCGACCGGGTACGAAACGGTTATGTGGTCGATTTCATTGCCCTGAAATTCGGCGGACTGATGAATTTTCCCGTTTTTAATGTGGCGGACATTGCCGTTGTAACCGGTGCCGTCTTAATGATCTATCTTCTGATCTATACAAAGGAGTTTGCGTAATGGTGCATATCGGAAATTCCTGGGATACGCGTCTGGAGGCGGAATGGACAAAGCCGTATTACCGCCGCCTGCGCGCCATGCTTGTAAAGGAATACCAAACCCATACGGTATACCCGGCGCCCGACGAATTGTTCAATGCACTTAAAGCCGTCGATTATGATGCCGTTCGCGTCGTGATTCTGGGGCAGGACCCGTATCATGGGGCCGGTCAGGCGCACGGACTCAGCTTTTCTGTGCGCAAGGGTGTTTCCACCCCTCCGTCTTTGCAAAACATTTATAAGGAACTGGCCGAAGATATCGGAATGAAAATACCGAAATCGGGCAATCTGGAAGGCTGGGCCAGGCAGGGCGTGCTTTTGCTGAACACCGTCTTGTCGGTGCGTGCCGGTCAGCCGCAGTCGCATCGGGCTTTGGGCTGGGAACATTTAACCGACGAGATCATTCGCCAGATCAATCTGCGCGAAAAACCCGTCGTTTTTTTCTTGTGGGGAAGACCCGCCCGCAACAAAAAGCAACAGATAAACAATCCGGTGCATCTGATCCTGGAAGCACCGCATCCGTCTCCTTTATCGGCCCATGGCGGTTTTTTCGGCTGCCGGCATTTTTCAAAAGCCAATGCCTTTCTTAGGGAAAATGGGATGGATCCCATCCGTTGGGAGGAAAATGCATGAAAGAGACCCCGATTCGTCTGGATGTATGGCTGGCAGAGCGCTATCCGGACAAGTCCCGCACACAGGTAGCCGGCTGGATCCGCCAGGGGCATGTTTGGGTCAACGGAAAGCCCGCCAAGCCGAATACGCGGGTGACACCGAAGGATGCAATCACAGTAGAAGAACCCGAAGAAAAAGAAACGACGCTTAAACCCGAGAATCTGCCTCTTACGATCGTCTGGCAAGATGCTTACCTTGCCATCATTGAAAAAGAAGCCGGCATGATCGTGCATCCGGCACCCGGTGTAACATCCGGTACGCTGGTGCATGCGCTTTTGTATCATTTGAAAGACGAATTATCCACAGAAGGAGGCTTGCGTCGCCCCGGAATTGTACACCGGCTGGATCGTGATACGACAGGCCTTTTGATCATTGCCAAAGACGATGCCACGCACCGGGCATTGTCCCGCCAGATACAGGAGCGAAACATACTGCGTGAATACATCGCCATGGTGCACGGGCACCTGCGCGAGGAAAAAGGGACCGTGATCCTCCCGATTGGCCGGAGTCGTTCCGATACCGGGAAAATGGCTGTGCGCGGGCGCGCGGCGCGGGATGCCGTCACACATTTTCAGCTGGAAGAACAGTTTGCCGACTGTGCGTTGGTCCGCTGCCGCCTGGAAACGGGACGCACGCATCAGATTCGCGTACATATGCGCGCCATTGGGCATCCGATCCTTGGCGATCCGCTGTACGGGATCAAAAAGGAACGCTACAAACTGCCGCATCAGCTTTTGCATGCGCAGCATCTTGCCTTTACGCATCCGAAAACAAAAGAACCGATGGAATTTGTATCCGAACCGCCCAAACCCTTTTCTTCTTTTTTGGCGAAACAAAGAGCAAAGTGACAGAGAGCAGCAAAGACGGAGAAAAATGACCATCCGATGTTTAGAAAGGGAACGGGCGGGTATATAATGAATTGTAACTAATTAGTGATAATTAAAAAGGAGGCAGATTCCATTGAAAGCAAGCTATGGACCTATGGCCGATGTCGACTTGGCTCTGTTTATCCGACTGAATCGCAGCACGCAGGCTATCGTGCGGGACATTCAGAAAGTTCTGCGTCGGCATGATCTGTCTCTGGCACAGTTTGCGGTATTGGAGGCCTTGTTTCACAAAGGCAGCCTGACAACCGGTGAAATTATGCGCAGCATTTTAACCACCGGCGGCAATATTACCATCGTCCTTCGCAATCTGGAGAAAAAGGGGCTTATCCAAACGCAGGAAGATCCCGCAGACAGGCGCAGGCGCAGCAGTCAGCTGACAAAAGAAGGAGAGGCGGTAGTTATCCGGGCCTTTCCCGACCAACTGGCCGTCATACAGGAGAAACTGGCCGTACTGACAAAAGAGGAAAAAGAAAAGACAACGGTGTGTTTGCGCCGTGTCGAAAGAGCAAAGGAGGAAGAATGAAAGATAAAAGAATAGCGGGTATAGTCCGCGGGCAACCGGGACGCGACGGCGCCGGTGTCAATCTGACCCGTGTCCTGCATACAGGCACACTGGAGGCCTTTGATCCGTTTTTAATGCTGGACTCATTTGACAGCAAAGACCCGGCGGATTATATCAACGGATTCCCCGAACATCCCCACCGCGGGATCGAAACCATTACCTATCTGGCCGAAGGCCGGATTGACCATAAAGACAGTCTCGGCAATGCCGGCAGCATCCGAAACGGTGATGCGCAATGGATGACAGCGGGCTCCGGGATATTGCACGAAGAAATGCCGCAGCCGGCAGAGCGCATGCTGGGACTGCAGTTCTGGCTGAATCTGCCGCAAAAAGACAAGATGACCACGCCGAAATACTTTGATATTCATTCGGCCGACATCCCCGTCGTACAGGAAGAAGGGGCCACGGTGCGCGTGATTGCCGGATCCTATAAAGACACCATCGGTGCGCAGTCACATCATATACCGGCCACCTTTCTGGAACTGTATCTGGAAGCAAACAGTGAAGTCCGCTTTCCTTCCGCCTCCGACGAAACGAGCTTTGTCTTTTTACTGGAAGGCGATGCCGTCATCGGCGAAAAGACGATAGCGGAAAAAGCCGCCGTTCTTCTGGGAGACGGAGACCACGTGCGCATCCAAAGCACCGACCAACCCGCCCGCGTCATTTATGCGCAGGCACCGCCGCTCGGCGAACCCATCGCATGGGGCGGGCCGATCGTAATGAACACCAAAGAAGAAATCACGCAGGCCTTCATGGATCTGCGAAACGGAAACTTTATCAAAGACCAACCTGAATCATAAGAAAAGGAGCAAGAAAACATGAGCAATGTAAAACTTTCCATCATTTATTACAGTCAAACCGGACACAATTTCCAAATGGCCCAATGGGCCAAAGAAGCAGCGGAAGCGGCTGGCGCCGAAGTCCGTCTCAGAAAAGTGGAAGAGCTGCTGGATACAGCAGGCGCCAAAGACAATCCCGGCTGGGCAAAGTATCTGGAAGATTCCAAGGATGTGGAAGTCGCCACCTCCGATGACCTCATCTGGGCCGATGCAGTTTTGTTCTCCGCACCGACACGTTTCGGCGACATGGCGGCACAAATGAAATTTTTTCTCGACGGACAGGGCGGACCCTGGTCGGAAGGAAAACTCGCCAACAAATATGTATCGGCCATGAGCTCGGCACAAAATAACAACGGCGGGCAGGAACAAACCATCCACGCGATCTATACCGTGATGATGCACTGGGGCGCCATCATCGTACCGGTCGGCTATACCGACGATTCGGTCTTTGCCGCCGGCGGAAACCCCTACGGAACAACCGGTACAGCTACTCGCGAAGGATTTGCCAACGATATCGAAGGCGCCGTACGCCATCAAGCCAAACGCCTCGTAGAAGCAGCAAAGTAGGGGCGCCTGCGGCGCAACGAAATACGCCTACGGCGTGCGAAATATTCGCTACGCTCATGCGAAATACCTCACACGCGCGGCGCTTAACGCGCCCGGCTTGTGCTCGGTGCGATATACACGGCTTTGCCGTGTGTGATGTAGTGGCCGGCCCTGTCCCGGCCTGCGCCAAACGTTGGCTGATCCGGGTATTTCAATTACGAACCACGCATATCTTTTTCACTGTAAGGGCGCATGCATTGCGCCCTTTTTTACGTTACCGCCGGGGTTTACCCGTGGGCGTCAGAGTGTTTTTGGGTATATTATAGAATAGTTCAGAAAGACAAAGATTTACCAAACAGGGGGTGTCTATGGCGAAGGAGAAGATGATACGGGGCGATACGTTTTGGGATGAAACGAAGGATGCGGTTCGCGGGGTTCCGTTTCGGAAGGCGCAGCACGATATTGTGATCGTGGGCGGCGGGATGAGCGGGAGCTTTGCGGCCTATGTCTTCACAAAAGCGGGCTACCGGGTATGCCTTTTGGAAAAGGGGCGGCTGGGCGAGCAAAGCAGTGCGGCCAATACGGGGATTTTGCAGTACTCCAGCGACCTGCCGCTGTTTATGGCGATAAAGCGCTTCGGAAAAGAGGACGGGCGTTTGTTTTACGAAGCCTCTTTTAAGGGCCTGGAAGAGATCAAGTCGATCTGCAGCGGGTTTTCCGAAGAGGTGCACTGTATTGAACGGACGAGCCTCTATTATGCGTCCAAACGCGGAGATCAGAATTATATAAAAAAAGAGTACGAGGCCTTGCAAGACGCCGGCTATCCGGTGGAATACCTGGCGCCGCAGGAAATGAAATCCCGTTTCGGCGTCGATCGCTACAACGGGTTATTGGCACATCAGGATGCGGAGATAAATCCGTACGCGTTTGTGCAGGAGATGCTGAAAGAAGCCGTGCGGGAAGGTCTTGTGATCCACGAGGGTTGCGGGTATCGGAAGCATACGGAAAACAAGGGCGTACAGATCGTGACCGATCAGGGCACATTGCAGGCAGATGCGCTGATCCTCGCAACGGGCTATGCAAAGACCGAAGCGGACCGGTATCTGAAGGGCATGGTGGAACGCGTGCGTTCGTATGCGCTGGTTACAGAACCCGTTCCGGAAGCCTGGTTCTGGCCGGAAGATGTCATGCTGTGGGAGTCGGCGCGTCCGTATCTGTATCTGCGCCGGGCGCAGGAAAACCGTATTGTGATAGGCGGGCTGGACGAAGAGACCGACCGGCTGCCTTCTGTGCGGCGGATCAAAAAGCGCGGGAAGGAACTCCTGCATGAACTGAAACAACTGTTTCCGCAGATCGATGTGAAAGCGGAGCGGGTATATGGCGCTCTTTTCGGGGAGACTAATGACGGCATGCCGATCATGGGACGCTTGCCCGGGCAAACCGAGTGCTACGGGCTCTTCGGCTACGGCGGAAACGGCACCGTGTATTCTTCGGTCGGGGCGCAGCTTCTGCTCGATCTGATACGGGGAGAGAAAAACCCGTATGAACATCTGTTTCGTTTTGAACGGAAGAAAAGGAGAAAATAATGGCGGATATTTTACAGGAAATCAAAAAAGAGCACGATGAGGCGCGTGAAGTGCTGCATCAGATTCATACGGCAAGAACAAAGGAACTGGATTATCTGAAAGAACTCTATGCGCTTTTAACCGGGCATCACCGGGCGGAAGAAGCGGTGGCCTTTCCCAAAGTGGCTTCCTATGACGAAAAGGGAAAAGAGCTCATCGCCGATCTGCGCAAGGAACATACAGAAGCGGAGGATAAAATGCTGGAGCTGATCCGCACCATGCAAAAAGGCGCCCCGCTTGATTTGGAAATGCTGCAGGAGATTGAAGGAGATGTACTGCATCATATGACCGAGGAAGAAGAGGATCTGTTCAAAAAAGCGCGCCAGGCTTTTTCCAAAAAAGAATTGGAAGAGGCGCTGCCTCCGTTTGAGGATGAAGAGGAGAAGGCAAAGGAAAAAGCGGAAAAGCAAGTGGGCTTATAAACCAAAGCGGCTGTTTGCTGACAGCCGCTTCTGAGTGAAGACAAACCAACGGAGTATGGGGGTCGAAAAAGGGATCTCCTCCGCCGACAGCTCCGTTCGCGGGAGCCTGTTGGGGCACGGCGGAAATTACAGCCGCGACAGTGGCAAAAGCGTGCCACAAGAACGCGGCTGTGGCACAATTTCCGCCTTAGCCCACAGGCTCTGCCGCTCACTTCGAATGCCGGCTGCGGAGAAACCCTTTTTCTCCTTTAACCATTTTTCCGATTCGAACGGCCGGAGACTCTACAAGAACGACTTTATTTACAATCTCATGCGGCTGTTTACTGACAGCCGCTTTTTTGACGCTTATTTGCAGTCGGTTTCTTTCCGTTGCACAAAAACCGCTCTTCTTTTCCGAATAGCCCGAAGGCGCCACCGGTGTGGATAAACAGGATGTTTTTTGCACCGGCTACATGGGGGTGTCCCTGTTGCAGGCTTTCGTACAGGCCGCGCATGGCTTTGCCGGTGTAGACCGGGTCGAGAACGATCCCTTCGTTTCGGGCAAAGGTACGGATAAAGGCAAAGTCTTCTTCCGTGTTTTTAGCATAGCCGGGACCGGTCCAGCCGTCAATCAGACGGATCTGTTCGGGTGGGCAGGTAAGCTTTTGCGGCAGATAGGCGGAAAAATCATGAGACAGGCAAAGGACGCGGTCGGTAAAATAGGCTGCGTCTTTTGCAATGGGAATGCCGACGATCTTTTTATTGCTACCGGCAGAAATCGCACCGAACAAAAGGCCTGCATAGGTCCCGCCGGAACCGACGGCGCAAACGATCGTATCAAAGACAACGCCTGCTTCTTTTTCCTGTGCGAGAATCTCCGCAAAAGCTGCGTAATACCCGAAAGTGCCGATCCCGTTGGATGCGCCGATCGGAAGCGTATAGGCGGTGTGTCCTTGGGCATTCTGCACGTCTGCAATATTTTGCAGAATCTCGTCCAGCTCGTTTTGGTATTGGCTTTCTGAAAGAAAGACGGTTTCAGCACCTAAGAGGGTATCCAAAAAGTAGTTGCCGCTTGGCTTGCGCTGTCCGTCATCCTGCAAAAGAAGGATACAGCGCAGTCCCAGGCGGGCGCAGGCGGCGGCAGTGGCACGTGCATGATTGGACTGTATGCCGCCGCAGGTGATTACGGTGTCGGCTTTTTGCTCCAGCGCTTCCTGCAGCGCGTATTCGAGCTTGCGGACTTTGTTGCCTGAGAGTTCCAGCCCGGTCTGATCGTCCCGTTTGATCCAGAGAGCGGCTTCGGTGGGCGGGGTTTTGATGCGGTCGATCCGGGTCGGCAGTTGGGCCAGTTGGAGTTTTTTCATGCTTTATCCCTTTCTTTGTTCCGGCCAGCTGGCCGGATTTTTCAGATCCACCGTGACGGTATCATAGGGGTCATACAGTACCTGCCCCGGTTTGGCACCTTTTTGTTTTCGTACATTCTTTTTCCGGGTGTAATCGACCAGTACATGATTTTCTTCTTTTTCACTGCTGTACAGGGCTGCCAGCCACGCCGCTTCCATCTGCGTGCGTTTGGGCAAAGGCTCTTTGTCGGCGCGCACAATCACATGCGAACCGGGTACGTCTTTGGCGTGAAAGAAAAAGTCGTCTTTGCCGGCGGTGCGCATGGTCAGCTGATCGTTTTGCCGGCTGTTCTTCCCGACATAAATCGTATAGCCGTCAGAAGAGACAAACTGGTACGGTCGTGAACTCTCCCTGCGCTTTTTTTGGGGACCCTTTTTGCGAAGAATCCCTTCATCGGTCAGTTCTGCGCGGATCTCGTCTGCTTCTTCCCGCGTTTGCACCAGGGAAAGATCCTGCAGCACCTGCCGGAAATACGCAATCTCCGATTCCACACGCGGCAGGAGGACTGCCAGGCGCTTTTCCCGGCTTTTCTTTTTGGAATGGGCTTTGTAGAATTTCTGTGCGTTTTGCCAGACATTCTTCTTCGGATCCAGAGGAATCGCGATCATCGGCGTGTTCTCGTCAAAATAATTCAGCACTTCGACCTCGGTGGCACCACGCTGTACAGCGTGACTGTGTGCGGACAAAAGATCCGCATAGAGCAGATCCTTCTCCCGGTCCAGACTGTCTTCATATTCGTTTTGCATTTTTGCGGCCTTTGCCTGTGCCCGCTCCAGAAGCCTTCGCACGGTTTGGGTGAGACCGCGTCCCGGTGAATCGGTCGGCGCCTGTTCCTGTTTTTTCAGGCGATAGCTTTCCACGCAGGCACTCATGGACGGACAAGCCCGGATATCTTCACCCAGATGATGCAGCGGGTAGGCATAAAAGGCCTTACCCGCACCCATGATAGAGGGCTGATAGCTGTGAGAAAGCAGTTTCTCGCGAAAATCCGCCAGTGTTTTTTCCAGGCGGGTGCGTTCCGGTCCGGTCAAGGCCGATGCCGGACGGGAGGGGTCAATCTCAGCCTGATAGCACAGTTCCCGCGTAAGCGGCGGTCCGAATCCTTCATAGCTTTGCAGCAGCCATTTCTGTATGCGCAAAGCCTCGTTTTCTCCCGGCAGGAGCAGCGTATCCAAAAGCGATACTTTTCCGCTCGGAAAACCGGTATAGGGCATACCCGGATACACCGGACGCACACTGGATATGTCGCCGCTTATCCGTTTCATCGGTTCAATGATCGTTTGCCGGGCATCCAGCAAAAAGATATTGGCATATTTTCCCATCAGCTCGGCCAGCAGCACTTTTTTTGTTTCCACACCCAATTCGTCCCGGGTGTCAATCTCCCATTGCATGACGCGGTCGATGCCGATCTGGCGGATGGCACGAATCCGGCCGCCCTGCAGATGTTTGCGGAGAACCATGCAAAACTGCGGCGGTTTTTCGGGATTCTCAGGTACATGATCCGCAATATAAACATAGGGCGTATTGCCTGCCGTATCCAGCAGCAGCTTGTAATTCTTACCGCCTGCGTAAACGTCCAGACGCAAAAGGGCGGCCCCCGGCTGATGAATCCGGTTAATCCGCCCGCCTCGCAGAAGCGTGTCCAATTCATTTGTCATCGCGCGGGTTACAATCCCATCAAAACTCATGCTGTTTGCCTCACTTTCTTCTTTTGTAAGTATACCACAGGGAAGCTGTGTCGAATCTGTCATAAAATTACGCATTTGCGAACGATTTATTCTATAATGGAACAAACAGGGGGGATGTATATGAGAAGCATGACCGGATTCGGTCGGGCCGAGGGAACAATCTGCGGTCTGATGATCGAAGTCGTTGTGCGATCGGTGAACCATAAATCGCTGGATATAAATTTTCGTCTGCCGCGCCGTTTGTACCCGATGGAAGCGGCTATGAAAGAATGCCTGCAAAAGGAAGTGTCCCGGGGCCGCGTGGAAGTATTTGTACAGATCCGCACGGGCGACGCGCCGCTCAGCCATGTCACACTGGATACGGCGCGCGCGGACGGCGTAAAACACGCTCTGGATGAAATGCAGCGCCGCTACGGGATGAAAGAACCCGTTCGTTTGCAGGATCTTTTACTGGTGCCGGACTTACTGATGGAAGAACCGACAAAACTGGATGAAGGCATTTTGCAGGAAGGACTGCTTTTGATTCTGCAGGAAGCCCTTGATGCGTTTGTCGCGATGCGAAAGCAGGAAGCAGAGGGCCTGCGGGCGCAGCTGGATCATAATATCCGCAGTATCAAAGAGAGTATAACCGGCCTGCAAGGGGTTTTGCCGGAGATACAAAAGGAAGCAAAAGAAAAGCTGGAAAAGAAAGTGGAAGATTTTCTGAAAGACAATCCCGACTGGCAGGAAGGACGTGTGCAGCAGGAATTGCTCTTTTATTTGGACAAGTCCGATGTACAAGAGGAGCTCACGCGCTTGTCGTCCCATGTGGCTCAATTCGGATCGTTGTTGGATACAGAGGGACCGGTCGGAAAGAAACTGGATTTTCTTTGCCAGGAAATGAACCGGGAAGCCAATACGATCGCATCCAAGTCGCAGCATCTGAAACAAACCGATGCCGCTATTAACCTGAAAGTGGATATCGAGCAAATGCGCGAACAAATCATGAATCTGGAATAGGGGGAGTCAATGGCAGAGAAGAAAGGCTTTTTACTGGTGATCAGCGGCCCGTCGGGCGTAGGAAAAGGAACCGTGTGCACCACGCTGATGGCAAGTCATCCGCAATTAAAACTTTCCACTTCCGTGACGACAAGAACCAAACGGCCGGAAGAAAAAGAAGGCGTCAGTTACTATTTTAAAACAACCGAAGAATTTGAAAACATGATCCGTGCCGACGGTCTGCTCGAATACGCGAAAGTGCACGGCAATTTTTACGGCACACCCAAGGACTTTGTCAATCAGCAGATCGAGCAGGGAGAGATCGTCATTTTGGAGATCGACGTACAGGGAGCCCTGCAGGTAAAACAGAATCATCCCGGTGCCGTATTTGTGTTTTTGTTGCCGCCGGATATGGAAGAGTTGCGCCGCCGGATTGTCACCCGCGGTACGGAAACCCAGGAAGTCATCGAATTGCGCATGAAAAATGCCCGCAACGAAATTTCCTACATTCACAAATACGACTATATTGTGATCAACAACGAGGTGCAATCCGCAGCCGAACAGATCTACACGATCATCCGGGCGGAACGGATGCGCGTTGTCAACAATCCGCATATTGAAGAAAGCATGAGATAGGAGAAAACATGAATATACCTTCCTTTAAAGATTTAGAAGAAATTACCAGCTCACGCTATGCCATGGTAAATGCAACGGCAAAGCGTGCGCGAAAAATCGTGGACGGCTCCCAAAAGCTGATCGAAACCGACAGCTTCAAGCCGGTGAGTATTGCCATTGAAGAAATCCTGGAACACAAAGTGGAAATTGCCCACGACGAACCCGGGTCGGAAGGCGATGAATAAGCGCATTCTCCTGGGCGTCACGGGAGGTATTGCCATTTACAAAACGCTGGATCTGATCAGCCGGCTGAAAAAGAGGAACGTCCATGTGGATGTCATTATGACGCGGCATGCGATGGAATTTGTGACACCGCTGACCTTTGAAACCATGGCGCGTGCCAAAGTGCATACCGACGGCTTTGACCGGGAGAATCCCGAAGCGGTGGAGCATATCCAATTGGCCAAAGACGCCGATGTGTTTCTGATTGCCCCCGCTACGGCCAACTGTATGGCCAAGCTGGCACACGGTATCGCGGATGATCTGTTGAGTACAACGGCACTGGCAGCCACCTGTCCTTTAATGCTGGCTCCGGCTATGAATACAAAAATGCTCAAGCATCCGGCCACACAGAAGAATATGCAGATCCTTGCCGAACGCGGCGCGCAGTTTATTGCCTCCGGGCAGGGCTTTTTGGCCTGCAACGAGATCGGGGAAGGCCGCATGGCCGAACCGGTGGAAATCCTGCAGGCGCTGCGCGATCACTTCACCAAAAAGGATCTGCAGGGCTTGCGGCTGATTGTAACCGCCGGCGGCACCCGGGAGAGTCTGGATCCGGTCCGCTATCTGACCAATCACTCCAGCGGGAAAATGGGGTGGCATCTGGCACATCGCGCACTTTTGCGCGGGGCCGAAGTGATATTTATCACGGCAGCTTCCCTGCCTGCCTTAAAAGGGGCCAAAACCGTCCGCGTCCACACGACGATGGAGATGCTTGCAGCTGTACAGGAACACTTTGCCGATGCCGACGGCCTCTTGATGGCGGCTGCGCCGTCCGATTACCGCCCGGCGGTCGTCCGGGAACAGAAAATCAAGAAATCCGACGATACGATGACGGTGGAATTTGTGCGCAATCCCGATATTCTCAAGACGGTCACAAAAGACAAAACGCATCAGTTTGTGGTAGCCTTTGCGGCAGAAACAGAGAATCTGACCGCTTATGCGGCAAAAAAACGGCAGGAGAAAAAGGCCGACCTCATTGTCGCAAACGATGTAACGCAAGAGGGCGCCGGTTTTGCCACCGACACCAATATTGCCACACTGATCGATGAGAACGGGGAAGTCGCCTTGCCGAAAATGCGCAAAGCCGCTTTGGCCGATCGCATACTGACCCGCGTTTTACAGGGAAAGAACGCGAGTTTATGAGCTTTGCCCGCATTGTCGTCCTGCAGGATCACCGCAGTACGGATCAGCTCTACACGTACCGTATTCCGCCCTGTTTTTCCGAAGAAGCGGAAATCGGCAAACGCGTTCTCATTCCGTTCGGTCGGGGCAATCAGGCCATTACCGGCTATATTGCAGAAATAACCGGCGTGCCCCCCGCCTTTGCCACAAAAGACATTGTGGATGTATTGGATGTGGAGCCGGTGGTTTCAAAAGAACTGATGGAAATCGCGTTCTGGCTGCATACAACGACTCACTGCAATCTGTACCGCGCTTTCCGTGCGGTCAGTCCGCCGGGCGATGAAAAGAAGATTCGTGCCCTGTATCGATTGTCTTCCGGCGAAGAATGCACAAAAGAAACGCTCACCGAGCGCTGGGGTGCACAGACGCCCGCGCGGCTGCGGCAGGGCTTGCAGGACAAAACGATCCGCCTGTGGTATGAGATCGAAGCCGAAGGCAAATACAAAAACGAAACGCGCGTATTTTTAACGGGAAACAAGGATCATCTCCCCGATGAACGGGCGCACAAGCAGCGCGCCGTACTCTCGTATTTGCAGGAACACGGAGAAACAGCGCGGCCCAAACTCCTGCAGGCGCTCGCGACCAGTTCTTCGGTATTAAACGCGCTGAAAGAAAAAGGTCTGGTCGACTGGCACGAGGTACGGGTGCGCCGCCAGGTCATAGAAGATACAGATAAACCGCGTACAGAACCGCTCCCGCTGACAAACGAGCAACAAAACGCCTATGAAACCATCATACAGCAAACGGGCGGGGCTTTTCTGGTTCACGGCGTTACCGGAAGCGGAAAAACCGAGCTCTATCTGCAATTGGCGGAAGAAACCCTGCGCCGCGGAAAACAGGCCATTGTACTCGTGCCGGAGATCAGCCTCACCCCGCAGACGATCGCCCGCTTTACCGGCCGGTTCGGAAAAAAGATCGCCGTTTTGCACAGCAGGCTGAGCCCGGCAGAACGGTTTGAGCAGTGGAAACAGATCAAAAACCGGGAAGTGGAAATCACCGTGGGTGCGCGTTCGGCTGTCTTTGCACCCTTTTCGGATCTCGGCCTGATTATCATTGACGAAGAACAGGAAGACAGCTACCGTTCCGAAAACCACCCGCGCTATCATGCGACGCAGGTAGCCGGAAAACGGGCGGAACAGACAGGCGCCACCCTGGTTTTGGGGACGGCCACTCCCCGTATCGACACCTATTTCGCGACACAAAAAGAGATAATCCGGCTGCCGCTGACCCAAAGGGTGAGGGAACGCCGGGTTCCGACCGCAGAAATCGTGGACATGAAAGAAGAATTGCGCGCGGGAAATACGTCGATGTTCAGCCGGCCGCTGCGGGCTGCATTGGAACAAACTCTAAAACGAAACGAACAGGCAATCCTCTTTTTAAATAAAAGAGGCCATTCTTCTTTTGTATTTTGCCGCAAATGCGGTTTTGTTAAACGCTGCGACGATTGCGACGTGTCTATGACCTATCACCGGCATGCGGATTTTCTGATTTGCCATTACTGCGGAAAAACCGCGCGGATTCCGCGCGTCTGTCCGGAATGCGGCTCCAATGCCATCGGACATTTCGGCGCCGGCACCGAACAGGTGGAAAGTTACACAAGAGATCTGTTTCCCGAAGCGCGCATCGCGCGGATGGATGCCGATACCACAACAAAAAAGGGTGCCTATGAACGCTTCTACAAACAAATGCGCAAGCGGGATATCGACATACTCATCGGCACACAGATGATTGCCAAAGGACTGGACTTTGAAGGCGTTTCCTTGGTAGGGATTCTTATGGCGGATATCAGTCTTAATCTGCCCGACTATCGCGCCAATGAACGGACCTATCAGCTGATATCGCAGGTGTCCGGCCGTTCGGGGCGGGGTGATGTTGCCGGTCGCGTGATTCTGCAAACGTATCACCCGACGCATTTTGCCATACAAACGGCCGCACAAAATGATTACGAACGCTTTTATGAAAAAGAGATTGCCCTCAGGGAGCATTTCTCCTATCCGCCGTTTGTCTCTTTGGTGACGATCATTGCGGCGGCAAAAAAACCCGAACCCGGTCCGGCCGCGCTGCGGGAGATCACCGGCGCGATGCGCGCGTTTATCCGCGCAAGAGAACTGGATTATGTCCAGCTGATCGGCCCTTCGCCGTGTTCCATTCCACGTCTCAGAAACCGCTACCGGCATCAGCTGGTTTTAAAGATCAAGGACCACGACGAAGAACTGCACAAAATCGTCAGCTGGCTGGAAGAGCGCTTTTATGCCAAGTGGGCAAAAAAAGAAGTCAATTTACAATTTTTTATTGAATCCTGAACGAGAGCACCTGCGTTTCAGACAGAAAGGAAAGCTATGGCATTACGAAATATCCGAAAAGAAGGAGATCCCATACTCCGAAAAATCAGCAAGCCTGTGGGGAAGATCACCCCGCGGATGAAGGAACTGGCAGAAGACTTGCTGGAAACGATGGATGCAGCGGAAGGAGCGGGGCTTGCCGCTCCGCAGGTGGGCGTCTTGCGCCGTATGGTTGCGGTGCATTTGGAAGACGGCCCGCAGATTCTCATCAATCCCGAGATTATAAACGAAGAAGGCGAATGCACAGAGATCGAGGGCTGCCTGTCGATTCCCGGTTTTGCCGGCACGGTAAAACGCCCGCAGAAAATCACGGTGCGCTATCAAACTCTGGAAGAAGAAACCGTAGAGACAGACGCGGAAGACTTTTTTGCCAAGACCGTCTGTCATGAGGTGGATCATCTGAACGGAATCCTGTTTCGCGATCTCGTCGTGGAAGAAGTCGATATAGAAGACATACAGGAAACAGAAGACAAGGAAGAAAATGAAGAAGCTTAAGATCTGCTTTGCCGGCACGCCGGAATTTGCCATCCCGAGCCTGGAGCTCTTGCATGAAAAGGCGGATGTCGCGCTTGTTTTGTCCACACCGGACAAACCGCGGCACCGGGGGAAGGTAACGCCGACACCGGTTAAGAAGCGGGCAAACGAATTGGGGATTCCCGTTTTGACTCCTGCCGATGTGAATGCACCGGACGTTTTGGAAGAACTGTCGGGCTTTGCATTTGACTTTATTGTGGAAGTGGCCTACGGAAAGCTGTTGAAACCCGGGTTTTTGGCGCTGACGCCGCAACGCGTGCTGAATGTGCATCCGTCGCTTTTGCCGAAATACCGCGGCGCGGCACCGCTCGTCTGGCCGATACTGGACGGAGAAACGGAAACCGGCATCAGCATCATGCTGGTGGATGAAGGCATGGACACAGGAGATGTCCTGCTGCAGACCGTGCTGCCCCTGGAGGGGATGACTGCACAGACTTTACACGATACCCTCGCCGTGGACGGAGCGGAAGCGCTGTGGAGGGTTCTGTCCGACTATCCGTACTATTTTGCCAAACGGATCCCGCAAACAGGTCCCCATACCTATGCGAAAAAGATCGAGAAAGCCATGGGGCATCTGGATTTCACACAAAACGGCGAGCAGATCGACCGGAAAATCCGGGCGCTGAACCCCTGGCCGGGCACCTTTGTCCTCTTTGCCGGCAAGCGCATGCAGATCCTTCGTGCAGAAATCCGGCCCAAAGATAACCCGGCAGCGCCTGCCATTGTTTACCGTGCCGATGAAACAGGTATATATATCAATAGTGCGGATGCATGCATTCGCATACTTGAAGTGAAGCCCGAGGGCCGGCGCAGCATGCCCGTTGCGGATTATTTGCGCGGCAAGCCGCTGCAAGTCCCTCAGACTTTAGATTAGAAGGAGTATACCATGACACCAACCACCACATTTTTGCTTTTAATCGGCGCGATGCTGTTCGGGATGTTTGCCCAGTCGAGAGTGCGGTCCACATTCAGTCAGTTCCTGCAGGTACCCACAAACGGCGGCTACACGGGTTTTCAGGTCGCCCGAACCATGCTGGATCAAAACGGACTGTCCAATGTACCCATTGAACGGGTCCCCGGCGAACTGAGCGATCACTACGATCCGCGCTCCAATGTCCTGCGCCTGTCCGATCATGTCTACCACGGGACCAGCATTGCATCGGTCAGCGTAGCGGCACACGAAGTCGGCCATGCCGTACAGGATGCCGAAGGCTACGGCGCGCTTCGTTTTCGCAATCTGCTGGCGCCGATTGTGGCATTCGGTTCCAATATTGTGATGATTCTGATCCTGCTGGGACTGTTTTTACGCATTACCGGCCTGTTTGACTTAGGACTCATCATCTTCGGTCTGATCCTCGTGTTTCAGCTGATCACCCTGCCGGTGGAATTTGATGCCAGCAAACGGGCGCTCGCTGCACTCGAACAGGGTTTTATCCGGCCGGAGGAAGAGCCCGGTGCAAGAAAAGTGCTGAACGCTGCAGCGATGACCTATATTGCTGCCACCCTGGTATCGGCCGCGAATCTGCTGCGCTTTTTGTCTTTGCGCAATCGCCGATAAACGATACGACCGGAGCGAGGTTCCGGTCGTTTTCAATGGGAGATACCGATGAAAGAAAGAGAAATAGCCCTTCACTGTCTTGCGGATATTACAGACGGCGGACAGTTTGCAAAACGCGTATTGGAACAACAGTTAAAGAACCGGGATGAACGGACACAAGGTTTTGTCCGGCATGTGGTCTACGGCGTGCTGGACCGAAAAGAGGAACTCGATCAGGCCATCGACCGCGCCAACCGGTCCGGCAGAAAACGACTGGATCCCGTAATACGAAATATTCTGCGTCTGTCCCTGTATCAGCTATGGTATATGGATAAAACCGCCCCGCACGGAGTCGTAAACGATGCGGTGCATCTTGCAAAAAAACGCATGCCCCGCTATGCGGGCTTTGTCAACGGCCTCTTGCGTACGCTGCAAAAAGACAGCGCACACAAGACTCCGTCGGCGTCGGTACCGGAGTGGCTGGAAGAGAAACTGACTGCCGTTTACGGAAAAGAGAAAACCGAGGCGCTCCTTTTTTCGAT
>JGI24712J26585_10000854_pt1 | contig 26133 bp, 20 predicted proteins | sample BioPla3DNA2_FD_26585 | JGI IMG/M metagenome (IMG submission 26585)
CCCCCCCCCCCCGTAAGACATTTATGCAGGGTATCAATTTTTACTAAATCCCCCCCCCCATCAACAATTAGTGGATAAGAATAATAATTAGTAGAATCTTCGTAGTACATAACTTTAAAGTAGTGTCCATATCGTTCAGGTGTTCCAAAACTAAACGCTTTAGCACTCAAAAATTCATCCGCTGTTGGCCACATTGAGTGGTCTGGCACATAATGAAAATGTTTGCTTCCATCGCTATACATCTTAAAAAGTTCACCTCCTCCCGTAACCAAAAAGCCACCGTCTTGTGTTTTTATAAAGTCTTTGGGAAATCTGTAAGCATCTGGGTGTTCTCTGTACCAAAGCAGTTCGCCGGTTTTGGAGTATTTGTAAAAGGTTGGTACCCAAGTTTCCGAGCCAATTGCTGTTCCGCTAAGAGCAGATAAGATATAACCGTCGTCAACCTCCAACATAAAATTTACTCTTCCGTAATGAGGTAATTGTACTACCCAAAAGTCGCCTTTAGTTTGAGGTGTGTCTGTTTGGGTGTTCGTAAAAAATTGGCTAAAGAGGTCTGTGCATGTTAGTAACAAACATGTTGTTAGTAGTGAAAGAATATGTTTTTGTTTCATTTTAGTACACTTAATGTTCCTATAATTGTTTGGTTGTATTATATATGTTGTAAAAAAAATCCGCACTATGTTTTGCAATCTAACACTTTATTTTTAAATACAGTGCTTTTTAGAATAAAAAAAGGTTGCCCGTTATTTTTTCGAGCAACCTTTTTTGAGATATATTTAATCTTAATACCGACTGTACAAATACTTTGTTATTTCGTTCGGATATTATAACTAACATCAACTATTCCTTTTGAGATGTCCGACAGTTTGCCTCTTAACATCTTTCTCTTTAAAAATGATAGTCTGTCGGTAAACAGAGTGCCTTCCAAGTGGTCATATTCGTGTTGAATTATTCTGGCTGCCATACCATCGAAAACATCTTCGTGCTGTTGCCAATTTTCATCAAAATACTTGATTTTAACAATCGATTTGCGCTGAACATCTTCTCTTATGCCGGGCACGCTCAAACAACCCTCGTTAAAGAACCACTCTTCACCACTCTCTTCAATAATATATGGGTTTAAAAATACTTTTTTAAAGTTTTCGAGTTCTGGATTATCTTCGGCTGCTGGCTTCCCATCTATCACAAACAGACGTATTGACTTTCCTATCTGAGGTGCTGCCAATCCAACCCCGTCTGAAACGTACATTGTTTCAAACATATCTTCAATCAATTTATCTAAATCAGGAAAATTTTTGTCTATCTCTTGGGCTTTCATCTTTAGGACTGGATGTCCTGCCACAACTATAGGGTAAATCATTGTTTTTGTTCTAAATATGTTTGTAAAATAATTGTTGCGCTTATGGTATCTATTAAATTTTTGTTGCTTCGTTGTTTTTTTGTGGCTCCTGCCGTTATTAATGCTTGTTGCGACATTTTGCTTGTAAAACGTTCGTCAACGCGTTTTATTGGTATTGCCGGATATTTAGCTCCAAATCTTTTAATAAATCCTGCAATATGAGGCTCAATCTCGCTTGGTGTATTGTCCATCTGCTTTGGAAGTCCTACAACTATGCACTCAACTTGCTCCTTTTGTATATAGTCGTCTAGGAAGCTCATAAGCGTTGATGTTTGCACGGTTGTAACTCCTTGTGCTATTATTTTCAACGGATCAGTAACTGCAATACCACAACGCTTTAATCCATAATCAATTGCAAGTATTCGCGACATATTAATCCAATTGAAATAAATAAATTACCAAACTAAGAGCGACTATGAATATCCAACAATGAGTTTGCCGCCTTAAATGGCGACATTTGATTACTCAAAACTTCGTTTTCAATATCTGCTATAACCTCTTTAACTTTCGGATTAGAGTAGAACGTTTCGCGCAATGTTTCATTTATGGTTTCATACATCCAAAACTTAGATTGCTCATTTCTACGCTCATAAAAGAAATTATTCTCTTTTGTCATATTCATATATGCTTTGACTGTATCCCATATTTCCACCATGCCAATACTATAAAGAGCAGAAGCTGTCATTGCCGTAGGTCTCCAGCCCGATGGGCTTAACGGGAACAGTTGCAATGCGCTTGAATATTCGGCTTTAGCCAAATTTGCCTTGTCTATATTATTTCCGTCAGCTTTGTTTATTATTAACAGGTCAGCCATCTCCATTATTCCGCGCTTAATTCCTTGCAGTTCATCTCCTGCACCTGCCAACATCAACAAAAGAAAGAAATCGACCATACTGTGAACGGCAATCTCCGACTGCCCTACTCCTACGGTTTCGACAAATATTGTGTCATATCCTGCTGCTTCGACAAGGACAACGGTTTCACGTGTCTTTCTTGCAACACCACCAAGCGAACCCGCCGATGGTGATGGTCTGATAAACGCGTTATCGTTGGTCGACAATTTCTCCATTCGGGTTTTATCTCCGAGAATAGAGCCTTTTGAACGCTGGCTGCTTGGGTCAATAGCTAAAACGGCTAATTTATGACCTTGTGAAGTGATTTCGTTGCCAAGTGCCTCAATAAAAGTACTTTTTCCAGCACCCGGTACTCCCGTAATACCTATTCTGACGGAGTTACCCGAATAAGGCAAGCATTTTTCTATTATCTCATACGACATTGCGATATGTTCGGGCAAATGGCTCTCTATTAATGTTATAGCCTGCCCAAGCATAGAGCGACTGCCACTTAAAACCCCCTCAACGTATTCGTTAACCGTATAAGTTTTTCTTCTTCGTTTTCTCAGTGCATTTACTGCATTTGGGTTAACGGTTGGTGGTGGCTCAATTCCGGGATTTACCTGTAAGGCACTTTTTTGTTTCTCTTTATCGGGTTTCATTATTCACAACGAAATCGTACAAAAAACTACCAAACAGTTATTAAAACATGATCGATAGTTTTATCTAATTTTACAAATTAACTAATTAATCAGCAAGTGTTAATATTATTCTTTCTCAACAACTCCTCCGATTTTCAATTTTATTTCAGGTTGATTCGGATCGTTGCAATATACATCAATATATTGAGCCTGACGACCACTCCTATTCCTGGTGTTAAAGCTTACTTTTATTGCTGAACTCTCACCTGGTTTAATAGATTCAGTTGGCGGAGTTGATGCAGTACAACCACATCCTGTTTTTACTTTACGAATAATCAAAGGTGTTTTTCCCTCATTAACAAATTCAAATTCGCAGCTAACAACATCGCCCGCTTTTACAGTTTTAAAATCGAAGTCTGTACTCTTAAACTGTATTTTGGGAGCTTTTGCCAACTCTTTTTGCGTCAGTTTGGAAAAGTCTTCTTTAATAACGGCTGTTACTGAAATCAAACTGTTTTGTGGTTTTTGTCCATTTAACAGAATTGCTGTTCTGTGTACAATAAAACCATAATCGTTGACTTTACTTGCATCTAATACTGCTTTAAGAACGCCTTTTTCATTTGGTTTTAACTCAGAAGGTATCGCTTGAATTGTCAAATAAGACGGTAATTTGTCAAATCCAATTATTAGACTGGTTTCCCCTACATTAACCACAGGAATTTCTGTTGTAGATTTTTCAGTATTAAAAACATTCATAAAAGAGAAGTGATTGTTTTGTAACCTTAGATCTCCCATTACTCGGGGGTAATCATCCTCAATTGTTCTTGGCTTTGGCGTAACAGTTCCTTTTATTGTTAAAACTGTGGTTGGATTGATTCCATTGGAATAGACAGTGATAGTTTTTGCAAATGGACCGGGTCTGCCAGCGGGATCGTATGACACTTCAACAAATCCTTTCCCCCCTGTCGCTACCGGTTGTCTAGTGTAATTAGACGATGCACATCCACACGACGTTTGCACCCGTGTTACAACTAAAGGTTGCGAACCTGTGTTGCTAAAAACAAATCGACAGTTTGCTTTTCCTGCCTCTTCCTTGATTGTCCCAAAATCGTGTTGTAAGTTGTCAAAAACTATGTTAGGTCCTTCTTGTTGGGAAAACAGAAGCCCGAAAGAGAAGTTTAAGACTGTGAATAATATAAAAGTTCTCATTGATATAATTTTTAAGATAAACTATGATTAAAAAAGTATTTCTTACAAAAATATGGATTTATCTCTCTTATTATTCTTAAACATGTTATTATTTGACCAACTGCCGCATATCGTGTCCGGATGGGGCTTGGAAAACACGCAATTCAAAAGTTTCTATACTTGCTAGCAGATGATCAAAAATATCTGCCTGTATCCCTTCGTAAAATACCCAACGCTTCTCTTTACTAAAGAAATATAGTTCTAACGGTATCCCTTTTTCTGTTGGTGCTAACTGCCGTACCATAGCTGTCAACTCTGTATTAACCATAGGATGATTTTGCAGATATTCGGTTACATATTTTCTGTAAGTACCTATGTTAGTCATTCTACGACCGTTGATTGCCATGTCGCTTGATGCCATATTTTTGCTATTGTATTCTTCTATCTCTTCGGTTCTTTCTGTTATATACTCACTTATCAACTCAATTTTTTTGAACCTTTCCAACATCTCTTTGGTGCAAAATTTAATTGATGTCTGATCTATTAAAATAGCTCTTTTGATACGTCTTCCTCCCGACTCCTGCATTCCGCGCCAGTTTTGGAATGAGCCGCTGACAAAAGCATACGAGGGGATAACTGTTATTGTATTGTCAAAGTTTTTTACTTTTATATTATTAAGAGTAATTTCAACTACTGTACCGTCTGCATTTTGGGCAGGAACGCTTATCCAGTCGCCTATTCGGACTGTTTTATTAATTGACATCTGTATGCCCGCTGTCAGTCCTAACAAACCGTCTTTAAAAATTATCATAAGTACAGCTGACATTGTTCCTATACCAGCAAACAGATAAGTTACAGACTTATTCATAATAATAGAAATCATTACTACAACTGCCAACACATAAACTATTATTTGGACAACCTGTATGTAACCTTTAATTGGACGCTCAGCAGCTGAATCGTAGCTTTCGTAAATATCATTCAGACTATGTAAAAATGAATTGATGATAAGTGCTATCCAAAAAACTAAGTAGATTCTTACACTCTTTTGTACCAACAATATAAAGTCTGGAGCTTCTGGAAATATATTGGGAATACCGTAATAAATTATTAAAATCGGTGCTAAATGACTCAACCTGGTAAAAACTTTGCGTTTAAGCATTATGTCGTCCCAGTTAGTTTTGGTCTTCCTTACCAATCGCGTTACTATTAATGGTGTTAACTTTTTAATTATAAAGTTAGCTATGTAGCTAATTAATAGTAAACTAATAAAGAAAATTGCATCACAAAAAAGGTTTGCCCAATAGTCACTAAATCCAAAGTTTGAAAACCACTGTTCGAGTCCTAATTTTAATTCAAGCATTGTTAAATTTTTTATTGATATGTTATTAGTTTGATTTTTATATTTTTCAATTTTACAAACATATCCAACAAAGAGCTAGACTTAAGCTATCTCATCGTCAGATATTATGTTAATTTATCACTATTTGCTAAAATCAACTATTTAAGCATACTGTTTAAAACAGCAATAAGTTGTTGTCCTCTAAGGTTTTTTGCTAAAATCTTCCCGTCCTTATCAATCAAAAAGTTTGCAGGAATACTGTTAACACCATACAACCTTCCAAGTGCAGAGTTCCATCCCCTCAAATCGCTTACATGATATTTCCATGCAAGTTTGTCTTGCTCAATAGCGTTTACCCATGCTTGCTTGTTATGATCAAGTGATACTCCAAAAACTTCAAACCCATTTCCATGTTTAAACTTCTTGTCTTTAAACTGATTGTAAGCCTGTACTACTGTGGGATTTTCCCGACGACATGGTCCGCACCACGCAGCCCAAAAGTCTATCAATACTACCTTACCTCGTAAATCAGAAAGTTTTAACATTTCTCCGCTTGGAGATGTCATCATTAATTCCGGGGCTTCTTGTCCAATTTGAGTACCAACATTCTGAGCATTTGATGTAAAGTTTATCCCAAAAAGAGCCAAAATAACAAAAACAAATTTTTTCATATGTTTATAATTTTTCAGTTTAAATTCACTATGGAACTTTTACGTTTCAAAATATTTACATTTTTATTAACAGACACTAACAAAAACAAATCCAATTTTGTTCTACTGCTATTAAATATTTGTTAAAGTTCAGTTAATCAATACGCGTAATATGTGCACCTATTTTCCTTAACCTAGTGTCAATACGTTGATAACCGCGGTCAATTTGTTCAACATTGTGTATTTTACTGACACCATCGGCACTTAGTGCTGCAATCAGAAGCGCGACTCCTGCACGAATATCCGGGCTTGTCATAACTGTTGGACGTAGTTTTTGAGATTTATCTAAACCTATCACAGTCGCCCTATGCGGATCACACAATATGATTTGTGCACCCATATCAATTAATTTATCAACGAAGAATAGCCTCGATTCAAACATTTTTTGATGAATAAGTACACTTCCCCGTGCCTGTGTTGCTACTACTAATGCAATACTTATCAAGTCCGGGGTAAATCCTGGCCATGGAGCATCATCAATTTTCAATATACCTCCATCAATATAAGTTTGAATCTCGTAATGCGATTGCGATGGGATATAAAGGTCGTCACCACGCAACTCCATAGCAATTCCCATTCGTTTAAATACATCTGGTATTATTCCCAAATCTTGATACGATACATTTTTTATTGTTATCTCCGACTCAGTCATAGCCGCAAGTCCAATAAAACTGCCTATTTCAATCATATCAGGCAGGCAAGTATGTTCCGTACCTCCAAGCTCGTCGACACCTTCTACGATCAATTTATTTGAACCTATACCTTGTATTTTGGCACCCATAGCTACTAACATCTTAGAGAGCTGTTGTAAATATGGCTCACAAGCCGCATTATATATTGTTGTCTCTCCTTTGGCTAAAACTGCTGCCATAAGAATGTTTGCCGTACCGGTAACCGATGCTTCATCAAGCAGCATATATGTGCCTTTCAATCCACTAGTCTTTACTGTATAAGCCCCCTCTTTGGTATTATATTTAAACTTTGCACCTAATTTTTCCAGTCCTATAAAATGGGTGTCTAATCGCCTGCGTCCTATTTTATCTCCACCTGGCTGTGGAATATATGCTTTTCCGAAACGTCCCAACAAAGGACCCACAATCATAATACTTCCACGCAGAGATGTACTTTGCCTTTGATAATTTTCGGTATGAAGATAATCTAGGTTGATATCATCAGCCTGAAAAGTGTAGCTCGAAACTGAATTTTGCCGAACCTTAACTCCCATGCTACGCAGTAGTTCTATTAAGTTGTTAACATCCCTAATATCAGGGATATTATTAATGGTTACAGGTTTAGATGTTAACAAAACTGCACAAATTACTTGCAATGCCTCATTTTTAGCACCTTGTGGAATTATCTCGCCCTTAAGCGGTTTTCCCCCTTCAACTACAAATGTTGCCATTATTTATTCTTTTTATTTTGTCTGCGACTTCTATGCTTCTGTTGTGACTTTGAACTGCCCCTCTGGCTTGATGCTGAACGATTAACCAAATCTCGTGTCTCTAACAGTTGTAAATCGTCTGGTATTTCAACACCCTTTGGAACATATCGCCTTAAATCTTCTAAAATAGTTGAGTCGTCAACAGCATTTTTATTCCAATTCAAATAGTTCTTTTTCATTGTATTGGCAATCAGAGATATAAGCACTTCTCTCTCTTCCCCTTCATACTCTGGTATTTTTTTTGCCATACGCTCAATCAACTTGCCGTAATGTCTTTTATCTATCTCTTTAAAGTCATATTTAACAGGAGATGGTCGCTCTTCTAACATTGCTCTGTCGGGCATTGGATAGGGATTATCAACGTCTAACTCGTAGTCCGTAATAATCATTAAATGATCCCAAAGTTTCCGTCTGTAGTCAGACGAATCGCGCAATCCCGGATTTAGAGTTGCCATAATAGATATTAGCGCATGCGCTGCTTGTGTCCTTTCTTGGCGCGATTCTATGGTTTTTATATGTTGTGCGTATTGATGGATATATCGCCCATATTCGGGCATTATAAGTTTTTCACGTTCTGTATTATAATTCATGTTTTTATTTAAAAAATTCTGTTTGTTAATAATTGTGCTGATTAATATTGTGTTCAGTTATGCAAATATAGTTATTATAATTTTGTAAACAACGAGTGGTGTCTAACAAGTGCTTTGCTATTTTTTAGTTGAATATTTGTTTTAAAAATATCGGTTTTAATCTAGCAGTTGCAATCTGGCAAAACGAAGCAAAAGTGTTTTTTTGCCGGTTTCAAAATTAATTATTGCTTTTGTGTTTGTTCCTTCATCCTCAATTGATTCTACAATACCCTTGCCAAATTTTTGATGTAAAACCTTTTGTCCTATTGGTAAAGTCGCAAACTCGATAAAAACACCTTCATAATTTTTATCTGCCTGTTTTGTAAAAATATTTAGTGATGGCTTTTGTTCATTAACATTTTTTCTAAAATCAAAATTGAAGCCCGCTCCGTTGCTTTTTTGGAAACTATAGCCTTTTAATCTTGTCCCTTCCGTTCGAGATGAATAACTTGATGTGTGAACTAAATATTCAGGATCAATTTCATGGACAAAACGACTCATTTGTCGTGTGTCGAGACTTCCGTACATATTTCGTTGTCTCGCCCACGATATGGTTACTTTTATCTTGGCTCGTGTGAGTGCAACGTAAAACAGACGTCTCTCCTCTTCAACATCCTTCAATCTTCCGATCGACATACTTGAGGGAAACAAAGATTCTTCTGCTCCAACTAAATACACACTTTTAAACTCTAACCCCTTGGAAGCGTGCACTGTCATTAACGAAACGACATTTGTGTTTTTTTCATTTTTATCAAAATCTGTCAACAACGAAACATTTTCAACGTAATCAGATAGTCTCACTAAATCACTTGTTTCATTGTAGTTTTCTGCTACAAAATCTCTAACTCCGTTAAAGAGCTCTTCAACATTCTGCAAGCGATCTAAACCCTCTGTTGTTTTATCTTCCGATAATTCCTGATATAATCCTGACACCCTAACAACATGCATTGCACAATCATAAGCATCCATCTCTTGTTCAACGCGTTGTAGTTCTAATATAAAGTCAACAAATTTTTGTATTCTTGAAACAATGCCCGACTGTATATTTATTTTGTTAACAATGTCTGAACTAATTACTTGCCATATTGAAACGTTAAGACTTAAAGCAACACTCTCTATTCGCTCGACAGTATTTTTGCCAATTCCTCTCGCTGGATAATTTATAACCCTAAGAAGGGCTTGATCGTCATTGGGATTAACAACCATTCGAAAATAAGCGATGCAGTCTTTTATCTCTTTTCGTTGATAAAACGTTATTCCTCCATAAATTCTATATGGTATATTTCGCCTACGGAACGCCTCTTCAAAAATTCTCGATTGAGAATTATTTCTGTACAAAACAGCAATTTCACTGTAGGGCATTTCCAATTCAGAACTGTCTGACATAATATACTCTGCAACTTTAAAAGCCTCGTCGTTTTCTGTTATGGCTTCGCTTATAGTTATTGCGGAGCCGTAGTCATTTTTGGAATATATTGTTTTTGGCAGTTGCATTGTGTTTTTTGCAATAAGGCTATTAGCTGCTTGCACTATAGTTTGAGTGCTGCGATAATTCTGCTCTAACTTAAATACTTTATAGTCGGGGTAATCGCTTTGAAAGTTTAAAATATTCTCAATTCGCGCTCCTCTAAATGCATAAATACTTTGTGAATCATCGCCGACTACGCAAATATTTCTGTGCAACTCACTTAACTGTCGTATTATACGATATTGCGAAAAGTTTGTGTCTTGATACTCATCAACCAAAATATAGCTGAACTTGTTTTGATATTTTTTTAAAATTTCAGGATTGTCGCGTATAAGAATATTCATATTCAACAGCAAATCGTCGAAATCCATTGCATTTGAGGTTCTACACCTATTTTGATATATTTCGTATATCATATAAGTTTCGCCTATTCTATTCATATTGTCATGATTAATAAGCTCACTATTAGAAGCGTAGATTCTTGGTGTTACGAGATTATTTTTTGCTCTGCTTATTTTCCCATGAATAAGGTTTGCCCTGTAATCTTTAGAGTTTAACTGTCTCTCTTTAACTATTGCTTTTATCAGGTTTTGACTGTCTGTTGTATCATAGATTGTGAAATTTTTGTCGTAACCAATATACTCGGCTTCGTATCGCAGAATACGTGCAAAAATTGAGTGAAAAGTGCCCATCCATATACTTCTTGCCTTTTCAGGCTCAACCAATTGTGATATACGGTCGCGCATCTCTTTGGCAGCCTTATTTGTGAATGTGAGTGCTAAAATTTTATATGGTGGCACATTGTTATGCAACAAATGGGCTATTCTATAAGTCAAAACTCGCGTTTTCCCCGAACCTGCGCCTGCTACTATCAAACTGGGAGAGTTAAAATCAACAACTGCCTTTAATTGGGCTTCATTCAATTCTTCCAAATAATTACTATTCATTAGCATAAATTTGTTTCAAAATATGGAAAACTCACTTGCTTTATAAACATACTTTTGGTTATCAACTTTAGATTAGCATGTTGGTTGTTCCGTTATAAACAGTGTGATTTTTATTGTCGTAAAGTACTTTTTTCAATAAACTTATTGAAAAACATTGACCAACAAATAAAATATCAAAGCAGAAATATTTTTACAAATATATGAATTTTATAACTCTTTATTGTGATATTAAACTAGAGCTTGTATATAAATTTTAGTCCGACTGAATATCTGTGTATTTTATATTAGTTATTAGTAGATTCAAGCATTAAGCTCTATCTGTTTGTGGCATAAAAATTGAGGCTTTTCTCCGTACCTAATCCAATTTATTTGTTTATAAAAGATTATGCTAAGAACAAAGCATCTGCTATCATTATTACTACTATCACTACTTTTCTTTTCCCCTTTGAGCAGTGTAAATGGTTCTAACATCTACAAAAAGTTGTTGAAAACTTCTGATTTGATTAATGCAAACCCGAAAGAGGCTATTAAAATTATCGATTCCCTTAAACAGCTACCCGAGGTAAATGAAAATCAAAACTTAAAGATTCAAATTTATGATTTAGAGAGCCGTGCTGCCCTAATGCTTAAGGATTACAACAAAGCCTACAACACTTTAAAAGAGATGGACTCGCTGTTATATGTCTCATCTGAAATGTCGAGGATAGCAAGCAACTATAACCGCTGGGGCATGTTGCTTACTAAAATGGGGGTTTACGAAAAGGCAATGGAATACCTGTTAAAAGCCTATAAAATAAGACACGACTTAGAGGAATCGGAAACATTAGTTTGCTCACAAAATGCATTAGCCGCACTATACTTTGAAATAAACGAAGGAAATATGGCTAAAGCAACCATCCAAAAAGCGGTAAAACATATTAATAATACTAATGATGTTTCTTTAAGAGCAATGATTTTAGACAACGCCGGTCAAATAGAAGAGAAGTTTGGACACATGGATTCTGCTCTGTTCTATTACCACAAAGCTATCAAGCAAGAGCAACAATCAAACAACATAATTGGACAAATACAGACTTGCCAAAATTTAGCGGGTCTATATATAAAAAAAGATATGCTCGATTCTGCTTTCCATTATGCAATGACCGCTTTAGATTTGGCGAACAAGATTAATGCACAGCAAGATATCGTATCACTGAAACTTACTCTTACAGAAATATTGATAAAGCGGTCTCAATTTGACAATGCTGAGCTGATGCTTCTGACAGTATATCCGGAAGTGGAAACTTCAATAGATTTAAAAATCAAAAAGAGAGCCTATAACCTATTCTCTGACATATATGAAAACAAAAATGATTTGAAAAAGGCATTACAATTTGCTAAAAAAACAATTTTTATAACCGACTCGCTAATTACTGAAGACAAAGAGGATAAAATGTCTCAATTGGCCTTTATTTATAATATGGGAGAAAAAGAAAAGGAAATTGAAACATATCAAAAATTACTTCTAACTAAAACGCAGAAAAGCAGCTTAAGACATGCCATAACAGTAGCAACCCTTATATTGCTGACCGGGGGTTTAACCATTATTTTGTTTCGACTTTATAAAGGGCGTAAAAACCAAACGCTTCAGCTAAATTCTGAATTAAAGGAGAAAAAGCGCTTAGAACAAGATTATCAAAGTTTAGAGGAAAAACATACTTTAATGTCCTCCGGTTACGGTCGGTTATTAGAAAAGGAGCAGAAGACAAACAGCTTTTTAAAAACAAAGGCTGAAACAATTGATTTCTCGAAGCATAATATGCAGGAGTCTATTCAAACCATAACTACATTTTCGTCTAATATGCTGTTGGGAAGCGATATAGACAACAAGCAAAAAATGTATCTCGAAAAAATTCATGCTTCTGGTAAAGCGTTGGAACGCATTTTAAACAAAATGGTTAAAACCAGTAGTGAAATAATCTCTTCAACACACGATTTTGATATTTGTGATATTAACGTTATTGCTGCCGAAACTACTAAATTTGTAAAAGAGAAACAGATAGAAAACGAGTTTTTGGAAGTTGTTTTTTCATTTCCGCAAGTAGCATCATCATTCAAATTGTACTCTAATCAAAAAGCAATAATCAGGGCATTTGAATTTCTTATAGAGAATGCATTTACATACAAAGAACAAGGTATTATAAAAATTGGATACAAGGTTGTCGATAAGCAAATCAGATTTTATGTTGACGACAGTCGAATAAATGTTCCTATCAGCACTCAAACTGCTATTTATCAATGGCAAAACATGGGTGTCACTAACCATAGTCAATTAGATGACGAAAACCTATCACCACTATTTCACACTTGCCAAATAGTTCAAAGTATCAACAGCAATTTGAATTTTGAGACCAGCAATACCTGGGGCAATATGTTCTATTTTATCTTACCATTACTACATGATGAAACAACCAAGCAAAAGAACGAACAGGTTTTCCCATGTTGGAACGATAAACATATTTTAATTGCAGATGACGAGTTTTTAAATTTTGAAATTCTCAGAAACTATATAAAGCCAACAAACGCCCGGGTGAGTCATGCAAAAAATGGGCAAGAGATTTTAGAAATGATTAAGGTTTTTAAATTCGACCTAATAATCATGGATATCAAAATGCCACAGATGGACGGTATTGACACCATGTATGAGTTGAAAAAACAGTCTAATAAAATACCAGTAATAGCTCAAAGTGTACATGCTATGGAATCGGAAAGAACAAGCCTTCTTCAAATGGGTTTTGCTGAGTTTATGTTAAAACCAATAAATAAAACTGAACTGTATCAAATTGCAGATAAGCTTTTTATGCTTACAAGCTAACAAATTTTTGTTGTTAGCATCAAGTTATTATCTATATAGGCTTTAAAGTTGTCGCCTATCTCGATGTTGCCTGTACCTGCAGGTGTCCCCGTAAATATCAAATCGCCTATTTTTAACATTACAAACTTTGAAACGTAGGCTATTATTTTGTCAATATTAAAAATCATTTCACTGCTTTTTCCGTGTTGAACCACGGCACTATCTCTTTCTAGCCTGAAGCAAATTTCATTTATATTGGGTAGCTGCGCTATCTCGATAAAATTGTCGCTTATTGCTGTAGAATTATCGAAGGCTTTTGCAATTTCCCATGGCAATCCTTGCGTTTTGCACTGTTCTAAAATATCTCTTGCAGTGAAACTTACTCCTACTCCAACAGCATCGTAGTATCTGTGTGCAAAGCGTTGCGAAATATTTTTTCCTACTCTGCAAATTCTATATACCAACTCTACCTCGTGATGAATATTTTTTGAAAATTCGGGATAAAAAAATGGTTGGTTTTTTCTTAAAAGAGCTGTTTCTGGTTTTAAAAAAAATATAGGATTTTCAGTTATCTGATTGTCTTGCTCTTTTGCACTTTCAGCATAGTTGCTTACTATACATATTGTCTTCATTTTTAATGTATTACTTTAAGACAATTAACAATGAACAATGTGCAATGAACAATTATGTATAGACGTAGCATGCTCCGTCTCTACTTTTACATCTCGACTTCGCTCAATACACCGTATTGTTTACGCGGGCAGCGTTTTCAACGTATAGACACAATGCATTGTGTCTCAACAACTTATTGACATTCAGCAGAGACGCCATAATATGACGTCTCTACAACAGATTGATATTCAACTGACTAATTGTCATTGTTAATTGTTAATTGTTAATTGCTAATTGCTTTTAAGCTACTCTTTTAGTTTACTTAGTTTTATTTCTGTCAGTACTTTTTTGGTAAATGCGGGAAATTTACTATCCAATATCCAACCGTAATAACCTGGGTCAGTATCAAATACTTCGGAAACTGAACGACCTTTATGTTTACCAAAATTCATTACGGGTACGCCTTTGTCATCATATACTATGTAACCGGCAAAATCAACGTTTTTATTTTGTGCAGAAAATTTCGATAAAGCGGGTATATCATTTACAACTTCAAAAGATTTATTACCCCTGCCATCGTCATACGGTACGTTTTGATACATATCCAACTGCGCTTTCAATATTTCATAAGTTGCACGGGCATCAGCAAGCGCCGAGTGTGCATTCTCCAACTCCTGATTGCAGTAAAATTTATATGCTGCTGACAATGTACGCTTTTCCATTTTATGAAAAATATTTTGCACATCTACAAACTTGCTTCTTCTTAAATCAAAATCAACACCAGCTCTTAACAACTCTTCTGCTAACAACGGTATATCAAACTTGTTAGAATTATAACCTGCTAAATCACATCCTTCGATAAATTGAGCTACCTCTTTTGCAACCTCTTTAAAGCGTGGCGCATTTTCAACATCTTTATCATAAATGCCATGGATTTCCGAAGCTTGTGGGGGTATTGGCATTTCAGGGTTTATTCTTTTCTGAAAAACATCTTCTTTACCTCCCGGAGAAATTTTGAGCATTGCTATTTCAACAATTCTATCATTTGAAACATCTACTCCTGTGGTTTCCAAATCGAAAAAAACCAAGGGTCTTCTTATATTGATTTCCATTTGTAGTATGTATTTTAAATATTGCTTTCTGGATTTCACGTAGAGACGGAGCATGCTCCGTCTCTACAATCACATAATCTTTTTTGTTATTTTTTCTTTATTGTTGTCATTTTCATTTTGGGCGACCACGAGGGTCGTCCCTACTTTTGTACAGACAGGGCATGCCCTGCCTCTAGTTTCAACTTTTAACTTAGAGACGCCATGATATGACGTCTCTACATTACCTCGACATTCAATTGACTTAATATGAGTGGAATACGTACGTTCCCCTACTTTTAACTTTCACCTTTTAACTTTTAACTTAATTGCTAATTGCCTCAAGGAACAATTCTCCCAAATCAAACTCCTCATCTGCAAGCATATCAGGAATTGTAAACTTGTGATTCAAGGTTTTACAGGTTGCTGATTCTACTTTTAAAACATAGGTTCCCGGAAAAATGGCAGCTATGTAACGTCCGCTTGAGTAGTCAATTTTATATTTACCTACAAGTTCATTCGTTTGCTCGTTATAAATAGATATTTGTATGCTGTCAGCTTCTGTAAGCTGTTGTTTAACTGATACTGAACCTTTTGATATTATCCCTTTAAGTAAATGGATACTTTTCTCTTCGTTTTTAAATACAAGTTGATAAATGTCGTAGCCTCCTAACCCTTCCGGTCTAACATCGGCAACGTATGCATACCTGCTATTTTGAGTATAGCAGATTGTGTAATTATCGTAGAAGTTATTAATTGGATATCCTAAATTTCTTGGTGCTCCCCATGTGCCGTCAGATTGATTGAATTTTGAAACAAAAATATCATAACCTCCCATGCTTGTATGTCCTTGACTTGCAAAGTAGAGGCTTTTTCCGTCTGATGAAAACATTGGATAGTCCTCATTGTATGGTGTATTTATCTGATTTCCAATATTCACAGGTGTACCCCATGAATTGTCCGGTAACTTAACAGACATGTATAGATCTAACTCCCCTACTCCACCTTTTCGAGCCGATGCAAAAATAAGAGTATCGCCTGTTGGCGAAAGAGTGGCACCACTCTCCTCGTCTTTCGTATTTACAGGTTCTGGTAGTACTACAGGGCGAGCTCCAATATTACCCTTTGTAACATCAATCATCATTATGTCTTCGTAAATTTCGTATCTGTAAGGCTTAATGAAAATAAAATCATCATTGGAACTTTTCCCCACAATGTAGTTATTTTCAGCTGAATTTACTGATTTCGAACGCATTGAACGTTTCCATTCATTTTTTTTGAAAACAGCGTTATGGACATTAACAATACGCGCTTCTTCCCACTTACTGAATAATCTACGTGAATTATATATCATCCATTTGTTCTTTATATCTACGTACGGATAAAAGTCATCGTATTCTGAGTTAATATTCCCTCCTAAATTATTAAACTTAACATTTACAGGCTTTGACATTAATACTTTTGCATTTTCAAGTTGCTTTAACATCAGTTCTGCCTGAGCCTTTTCGTAATTATCTCTCGTAATTCCAATAAACTTTTCAATATTTTCTTTAGCTTTATCGTACTGTCCGGTGTAACGATATGCCGAACCTAAATCGAACCACACAAAGTTAGAAACGCCTTTCATTGTTGACGCTTTTTCGAGAAAAGGAACAGCTTTAGCTCTATCATATGTCAGGTTCAAATGACAAACACCTATTCTATATGTATATTCGGTATTTGTGGAGTCTTGTTTGTATAAGCGTTCGTAAATTTTAAGTGCTTGCTCGTAATTTCCCATTTGGAAATGTTCATCAGCATTTTTTGGTGTCATTTGCCCATAACACACCGATGTTAGTGCTAGCGAAGCAAATAACATTAAAACTCTAGAAAACATTATAAGTAGCTTTATATTATATGATTTATTGCAGAGGCTTTATATAAACAGTTTTAAATATTGGCTCATCATCTTCTGATTCAACTAAAGTAATTTTTTCCCTGTAACCTGTAGTTGCCTTATCAAATCTGACGTCTAAAATATATTCACCCGGATAGAGTGTTATAAAAAACTGTCCACTTTCATCAAGATCATATTTCGAAAACAGGTTACCTTGTTTGTCATATACAGTGGCATACACTTTTACAAAGTCCATTTCGTATGGCACTGAAGAGTTTTCATCTCCAATCATAACAAGACCTGCAATAATGATTGTTTTGGTAGATTCTTTGCCAACGTGAACTTTATAAATGTCCAAGTTTCCTATTCCTTCATTACGCGTAGTTGCGACGTATGCAATAGATTCATCAGCATTAAATGAGATAGAAATGTCGTCGAAAGGTGTGCTTATAGGAAATCCATGATTTAAAGGTCTTTGGAAGCTTGAATCCGCTGCATTATATGTAGAATAAAACAGGTCCATACCCCCTATTGAAGAGTGTGCATTTGATGAAAAGTGCAGTTTTCGTCCATCATAGGAGAGAGTTGGAAAGTTTTCATCAAATGGGGTATTTACTTGGCTTCCTAAGTTTTGAGCACTTCCCCATGTACGCCTATCTTTTTTCTCTATTTTATACAAATCCATACCTCCATATCCTCCCAATCTGTCACTTGCAAAAATAATCATCGTTCCTTCGGTATTAATGCATGCTCCATGTTCAAATGCGGGTGAATTTAAATCTGCAGGAAGACGATCTTGAGAAACAAGTTCGTATTTTTTCCCTTTTCTTGTGGCCATTTTTATGGTTTTACTAGAATAGTAGCCATCGCAGAAAATCATCAACATATCACCATTGGGAGCAATTCCGACAACCTCTTCATGATCGAAAGTACTAATTTCCAACATTCTTGCCTTACCCCAACTATCGCGACTTGATTCTGACATGTATATATCGTTAACATTCGTTGCCAATTCGTCAACATATCTTCGATTACTTGTAAAAAACAGTTTTTTTCCGTCAGAAGTTACTAACGGTCTAAAATCGTTCATAATAGAGTTTACAGCAGTATCAAGAAGTTCAAATCTTACTGGCTTGGGTTGGTTTATGTACTCTCTGGCATTATATGCCATATCAATAAGCCTTTCAGTAGAAGCAAGTATTTCTCTATCAATACCATATATCTTATATTCGTACAAAGCCTCAACTGCTTCTGTAAATTGATAGTTAAACATATAGGCCTTTCCTAGATAGTATAGAGCTTCGCGTGGGAAGTTATTGTGTGAAACAACGTACTCTAAATATGAGATACCGCCTGTCTTATCTTTATTTGTCTCTGTATAACAGACTCCTATTCTGAAGTTTATATTAATATCTTTCTTATCTAGCTCATACAGCTTTAGATAATTCTCTAAAGCAAAGTCGTAATCCTTTTCACGAAAACCAAATTCGGCATATTTCTTTGCAAGTTCAATCTCTGTATCCTGCTGCGCGAAACCCGGATAACTAAAAAATAAAAGAGAGATTATTATTATGCTTACTGCTGCTTGCATCAATCGTTTTCTGCAAAATGACGCAACTATATTTGCTTTTATCATACAATTGACTGTTGAGTTAACTTAAAAGAGCATTTTTTATTTACTATAAATTATAGGTTTTCGCAATTATACGAAAAAATACTGATAATTAATGATTATCAAAATATTCTTTCGTTCACTGACTCTGTATTTTTCAAATTAAAAAATATCAATTCATCAATAATCAACAAAACTTATTATCCCATATTCTGTAATACTAATGTGCAAATTTACATTTTATATATTAATCAAGCAATTTTATGCTCCAAAAATCACAATATTTGACAAACTATAAAGCTTTATGTATAAACCGCTTAATTCAATACTGATTTAATAATAAAAAACATAGTTTGATTGTAATATAGTTACATAAATATTTCTCAAACTTGTTTGTAAAGTTAACAAGCAAGCTTATATTACTGACTCTAAAGCTTTTCCCTTTAATTTTCCTGTTTTTAATATAGATTCTATGTTTTCGATCATATCTGTGTAACTAAATTTTTCGACCATCTCTCTTGCTCCATTTGATAGCTCCAAATATAAATCTGGGTTTTCTGCAATTTTTATTATTGTCGCAACAATTTTATCCAAATCGGTATATGACAAGTGGTAACCGTTATATCCATCAACAACAAGTTCGGAAATCCCTCCACGTGGAGGCACAATAACAGGAAGTCCATAATTCATTGCCTCTAAAGCAGTCATTCCAAACGATTCAAGCCACTTATCCGGATGCGATAAGTTAAGAACTACGCTTGCCCGTGCGTAAAATCTGTGGACACTCGGCTGCGAACCATGTACAGCAAGATTTTCGCTAAATCGAATATTTTTGAAGAAAGAGTTTATTTCATCGTCAGTAGCGTTCAACACTAATTCAAAGCTATATTGAGGTAACAATCTGGCTATCTGAACAAATTCAATTACACCTTTGTATATTTTTAAGTTACAGAGCATTAAGACAATAAACTCGTCTCTATGGTAATTTGGGATAGTATTTCTAACGAATCTAGGCGACAAGGCATTATGCACTACAAATCGTCTTGGTGCGTCAATTAATTTTTTGATTTTTACAAATTCTGACACGTAAATAAGATCGTGTGCGGTATGTTTTGCAACCCACTTGCACCACATTTTTACAAACAGTGGTTTCGTAGAAATTTCATGTACATGAAAAACCACTCTCTTTCTCATTATACGGGCGGCAATAGCTGCTCCCCATGGCATCAAGGTATTAATGTAAAAAATAACGTCCTTATTGTAATATCTCAGTAGCTTAAAAAAGAGTAGAAATTGCGATACAAAAAGATAAATAACTAACAGAAAGGAATTATTCGATCTTCGATAATGGTAGTTATACCGCTTGATATTGGTAAAAGTTGATAAAAAACCTTTGTGTTTTGACTTTGCTGAATAAAGCTCAATATGATAACCCTTTTCTAATAATCCCTCAATTATTTCAGAAATAATAAGAGATGTTCCACCAAAGTCATCATGCGTATGTACACAAACTATTTGTTCGCTTGTGCTTGTAATACCTTTATTCTTAGTAGGCATGAAATATATATTTATACCGCAAATTTAAACAGAATATTTTGATGAAAACGTAAATCCCTCTTAAAACAACTTTTTATAACTAAACAAAAGAACATTGTATTTATAAAACTATTGTCGTACTTTTGTGTTAATTAATACCGATTAGACATCGGTATTTACAATTATAAAATTTTAAAAAGATTGGACTATTTTAAAATTACAATTGGTATAATTTGTAACGATATAAAAAACAATGGCTAAAAAGAGTTTAAGCTATACAGAAAAAATTCAAGAGATTGAGTCAATTATTGAATTTATTGAATCAAATCCACCCGACATAGATGTGGTGCGTAACAAAATATCACGTGCCATTTCACTATTAACTGAGTGTAAATCTGAACTGCAGGAAACGGAGGAGGATATTCAAAAACTATTTGATAAATCTGAATAGCTGGCGATATGGTAGGCTGCTAGTTTTTTTATCGGGTTCTCTATTATCGAGAAGATATCATAGCCTCGTGCTTTTGCAACAGCTGTTAATATTGGTTTAAATCCATTGGCTACCCCTCCTGTAAAAGCTATGGGCAGATCCTTGTTGCTGAGCAACAGATTGCTGTAGTAATCGAAATAATCGTGGAAGGCTTGTTGTACTATTCTTCGTACCGAATCGAAAGTTGTTAGCTTGGAAATCTCATTACAGAATGATGCTATTATTTTGTTAGGTTGTTTCGAACTATAAACATCACTTATTAAATCAATTGCATTTGGCAAATTATCGTTTGAGTCTAGTAGCTTAACTAAAGAATCGGGAAACTTTCCACTATACCAGTTTTTAAAAAATCGACTTGCAATATCAACACCACTTCCCTCATCTCCTATTGCCCAGCCAAGGGACGGAATAGGCATCTTCATTGTTTGATCTCTCCAGACAGCCATTGATGCTCCTGTTCCCAAAATCCCAACAATTCCCTGCTGGCTTCCGTATAAAACTAATCCCGAGGCTATAAGGTCTGACTGCACTACTATATCAAACAATGGAAATCGCTCTTTAAGCCAATTAAATGTTGTCTCTTGTCTTGCTTTGGTAGCACATCCCGATCCATAAAAATACAACTTCCCGGATTTGTTCATTAGAGACATAATTTGCTCATAATCATTTGGAGAAAAGCTATCAAGATTGTCAGGATGAAGTCCCGATGTCTGAACTGTTCCTTTAATTTCTGGTGATGAGTAATACCAAACTGTATTGGTTGAACCGCTGTCTGCTACGATAATCACTTAAAATATTTTTTCTTCAGTTTAAGATATCTGTAACTCTCAATTTTTATGATAAGTACGACACTGTATCAAATTTACTTGGCATGTTTGTCTCATAAATTTATAGTGCCGAATACATTCATACTAATTAAGTTTCCTATTTACACGCAGTATTAGTTTGCAAAAAGTAACTGAAATCTATTGCAATTATCTCTAAAAATTGTATTTTTGTGCCGGGTAAGTTCTGTACGACCAGCTCCCACCAAATCCCCCAGGTTCGGAAGGAAGCAAGGGTAGGTGGTTGTAGCGGTGCGATACAGGGGGCTTACCCTTTTTATTTCTCCTCGTGAAATACGTGAACAAATCCTTTAAGGGGCTCTATACTAGTATCTTCTGGTGTTATCACATAATAATAAACCCCGGGCTTAACTACTATTCCTGCACTGTTTCTTCCATCCCAAACTAATTGGGTAACTGTCAAATTAGGTTTATAAACTATAATGCCAGAACGGTCGTATATCTCGATGCTGAAAGGAATATCACCTGTGCTTTTAACAATAAAATTATCGTTTACTCCGTCATTATTAGGTGTAAAAACGTTAGGTGCTTCAAAAAGTTTAACAGTTGTAACTGTAGTATCCATCTCAACTGTACAACCTCCTGCATCTCTCACATTTAATCTTACAATGTGATCTCCTTCATCATTAAATATATGTGAATGAATTGATACATCTTGAGGAAGAGATGTACTTTGACCATTAATTGTCCAGGTGTACCAATGTGGCGCAATTGACAATGGGTTGTTAATACTTGCCGACATATTAAGGACATATGTAGCCGTAGGATGAAATTCAATTGTTCTATTAACGTATGATTCAAACAATTGCGAAACATTAACTATCAAAGTATCTATATGTTGAAAACCATTAACAATTGCGGTAGCTATTATGGTCTTCGATTGCGGTGTGCTAAATGTAACTCTTTGAAATCCAGTGCCATCTGCTGTTGAGGAAATGATAGTAGCATCTGCAGGATATTTCCATGTTACCGAAGTCAAATTTTGTGATACATAACGAAATTCTGCTGTATCGGGTAAACAGATTGGGTTTTTCTTTATTTCAAATTTTTGTGCTTGTGCATTTAATCCGCAACAAATAAGTAAAAGAAATAATATTTTCAGGGATTTTGTTCTCATTTTATTATCATCTTTTGTTATGAGCTAAAACAGTGTTTTTACCGATTGGACATCTACTATAGTCTAAACTTCACTATCGTTCGTTTGAACTATGTATCAGTGACATCGGTATTTACCATTGTAAGGTTTTAAAAAGATTAGACTATTTTAAAATTACAATTGGTATAATGTGTTCACTTGCAAACTTAATCATTTTTGTTTATATGCAGATAAAAATAAGCATCTAATTTCTGACATAAATATTTTTTCTCTTCAAAGTGTGTGTGTTAATAACCTTTGAAGTCAACTTTGTGAAAAAAAGTAGAGACGCCATAATATGACGTCTCTGCATATCTAATTGCTAATTTAATTGTGTCTAATCAAATTTTTCAAATGATAGTTTTATTCTCTCAACAGCATCTTTCATTTGTGCTTCGGTAATTACCAAAGGAGGAGCAAAACGGATAATATTTCCATGTGTTGGTTTTGCTAAAACACCGTTATTTGCCATTTCTATACAAACGTCCCATGCAGTTCTTCCTGGCTTATTGTTTATAACAACGGCATTTAACAGACCTTTACCGCGCACTAACTTTATCATATCTGATTTTATTGACTTCATTTCCTGACGGAAAATTTTGCCCATTTTTTCAACATTTTCCAACATTTTTTCTTCTTTAATAGCTGTTAAAGCAGCAATCGCAACTTTGCTTGCTATTGGATTTCCTCCAAATGTAGAACCGTGTTGTCCGGGCTTAATTGTCATCATAATTTCATCATCTGCCAAAGCACATGATACTGGGAAAACACCTCCCGAAATGGCTTTACCCAAAATCAAAATATCGGGACGTACATTTTCGTGATCGCATGCTAACATTTTTCCTGTACGTGCGATACCTGTTTGTACTTCGTCTGCGACAAATAGTACATTGTGTTTTTTACAAAGGTCATATGCTTTTTTTAGGTATCCTTCATCGGGAACAAAAACACCTGCTTCTCCTTGAATTGGTTCAACAAGGAATCCTGCCACATTTGAATCTTTAAGTTCACGTTCCAATGCATCCAAGTCGTTATATGGAATTGTAACAAAACCTGGAGTGTAAGGACCATAATCTTTTCTTGCAACCGGATCGGTTGATATTGAAACAATGGTTACGGTACGTCCGTGAAAGTTATTCTCACAAGTGATTATTTTTGCAGCATTTTCGGGAACGCCTTTTACTAAATATGCCCACTTGCGAGTAAGCTTAATGGCTGTTTCAACAGCTTCGGCTCCGGTGTTCATTGGAAGAACTTTGTCGTAGCCAAAAAACTTCGTTACAAACTCTTCAAATTCGCCTAATACATTATTATAAAATGCCCGCGATGTCAAAGTTAACTTTTGAGCTTGATCGATTAGAGCTTTAACAATCTTTGGGTGGCAATGTCCTTGATTAACTGCCGAATAAGCAGATAAAAAATCATAATATTTTTTGCCTTCAACGTCCCAAAGGTAAACGCCTTCGCCTCGTTCTAATACAACTGGAAGTGGCTCATAATTATGCGCTCCATACTTGTATTCTCTGTCAATGTAATCTTTTGATGTCATTTTTGCCATGACTTAATTATTTTTATCGGTTTTTATGTTTTTTTACAAAAATAGCAATACGATTTTGCTTCCGCAAAAGTTTTAGTCCAAACAAACATATGCTATAAAGCATATCATACTAAATATATTGTTGAATATAAGTGCATTAAAAACAGATTAGTATGTTTTGATAAAAAACTTATCTAAAGTTTCTAAAACCACTTATCATTCTACTTGTCTTCAAAGCTTTTGTGATATTGCATCATTGCACTTTGGCTCATACCCATGCTTGAAAATCCACCGTCATGGAAAAGGTTTTGCATGGTTACTTTTCTGGTTAAATCACTGAAAAGAGTGATACAATACCCTGCACACTCATCTGCTGAAGCGTTGCCAAGCGGTGACATTCTTTCAGTAAAATCCATAAGTCTGTCGATACCCTTTACACCACTTCCTGCTGTTGTTAATGTAGGAGATTGTGAAATTGTATTTATTCTAACTTTTTTCTGTCTTCCGTAAATATAACCAAAGCTACGAGCAATACTTTCCAATAATGCTTTAGCATCTGCCATATCATTATATTCAAACAGTGTGCGTTGTGCTGCAACATACGATAAAGCTACTACTGAGGCCCATTCGTTTAAGGCATCTTTTTGATGACACACTTGCAGCACTTTATGAAACGACAGTGATGAAATATCTAATGTTTGATGAAAATAATCATAATTCAAATCATCATAGGGTAATTTTTTTCTAACATTAGGCGACATCCCTATTGAGTGAAGAATAAAATCTAACTTACCTCCTAACAACTCAATTGATTTATCAATTAAATTGCCTAAATCGTCGACATTTGTGGCGTCAGCTGGAACAATATGCGAACCTGTTTTCTCTGCCAATGATTTTAAATCTCCCATTCTAAGAGCGATAGGCGTGTTTGTTAAAATCATAGTTGCTCCCTCAGCGTGTGCTCGCTCTGCCACTTTCCAAGCTATTGATTTATCATTAAGGGCTCCAAATATAATCCCTTTTTTCCCTTTTAAAAGATTGTAAGACATGTTTTTAAGTATTAATTAAAGATTTTATTTGTTTAAAATAGTTCTATTTGATAAAAGCTCGCGTGCATTTTCTATTGCTGCTTTTCCCAACTGCTCGCCACTTAGCATCTGTGCAATCTCCATAACTCTTTCTTCATCAGTCAACATTCGAATTTTAGTTGTTGAAGCGTCGTTTTCAATCTCCTTGTAAACTAGGTAATGTTTATGTGCTTGAGCCGCTATTTGTGGCAGGTGCGTTATGCTTATGACTTGCATATTTTGCGCCATTTGCGCCATAATACGTGCCATTTTATCGGCAATTTCTCCTGAAACACCTATATCAATTTCATCAAATATTATGGTTGGTAAGTCTAAGCGATCACTTAATATGGTTTTCAACGCTAGCATCAAACGCGACAGTTCACCTCCTGAGGCGATTTTCCCAATTTCGTCTGGTGCTATTTGCTTATTAGACGAAAAGAGTAATCTAATTTCATCTATGCCGTTTATTCCCGGCTCAACTAGTTGATGTCTAACTTTAAACTGCGCGTGCGGCATACCCAGTTGTTTCAGCAATTCAACAATGTTTTGTTCTATTTCTGGGAAAACGGCTATACGAGCTTTCGAAATTTCTTTTGCAAATTTATTTACCACTGATTTTTGCACAGATTCTTCTTTCAGCAATGTCTCTAGTTGTACGTCGAACGATTCAAATTCAGAAATCTCTTTTTCTAACCTTTCTTGCATTTCTAGCAGTTCGTCAATATTATGCTTTTTGTGTTTTTGCAAAAGGTCGTACAGAGTGCTAACGCGGTCGCTTACTTGTGTAAGTCGCTGTGCATCGAATTCAAAAGAGTCGGCATATCGCTCGACTTCTCGGGTGATTTCTTGAATTTCAATTTTTGATGACTCAATTCTCGATTTCCATTCAGTGGCTTGTGGT
>JGI24712J26585_10000857_pt1 | contig 26122 bp, 21 predicted proteins | sample BioPla3DNA2_FD_26585 | JGI IMG/M metagenome (IMG submission 26585)
AAAGAGGATGGAGAGCTAAATTCATCAAATAGTGGGATGATAGAATCACTGGAATCCGAAATCGCTAAGCTGGAAGATGAGTATGACTCTGTCAGCGATTCCTATAATGCTGCTTATAAGATATTTGAACCTTTGGAAAAGGAAATAACAGGCTACAAAAATACTATTGATGAAGGGTTGAATCATGCTGTCACAAATCTTATTAATGCCAGAATCAGCAATGACACGGCAACAAGTGAATTGAGCATACTAATGGGCCATGTATCAGATCATTTAATTTACACAGCTGATGTTATAGAAATAATGGATGCATTGATACCTAAACTATCAGAGCTGGAAAAGGAATCTGAATCCTTAATAAAAGATGCAGATGAATATGAAGGCAGTGTTTCAGACACAGTTAAGGGAAGTCTGGAAGTACAATTAAAATCAATTAAAGTGGAAACCTTTACTGATGTGAGAGACAGACTGGCTTTAAACCTTCAGAAACTGGAAAGCTGGTATCAATTTATAAATGATTATTATTTAGTTTTATGCAATGCATCCAGTGAGCTTGAAGATATTATAAAAACTGCTGAGGAAATAAAGGAAAAACCAAATATTAAGAATAAGGATTATAACGGTTATAACAACTATAACAATATTACATCAGATTTTACCGTCCTGAAAGGAAATCTTTCAAAATTAAAAGCTCTTAATCAAATGGAAACCTACTATTCAATACCAGTTTACCAACTTGAGCCAAAAGCAAATTCTAATGAAATAAAGTCTTTTAATAAGTGGTTTAATGCCAGATATCTGGGCAAAGAGTCCAAAGATGAGCAAACAGATGATGAAGCCGCTTTGAACGAGGTCAGGGAAGGAATAAGTGAATTTGCCGAAGAAGCGGCAACCCAGGAGAATGAGACCGGTTTTCTAGATGGAATTAATGGAAGTCTCGAGAATATCAGCGAGAGATTCTTTAACCTTCCTTCAATAAAGGGAGAAACCAGTTCTGAGGAAGCTCTCGTAAAAATTGGCAAGGCAATTATTGAGTCAGGCAAAAACAATATGGTAAATGCCAATCCCCTTGAAAAACCTGTTAAAGGGTTGGATACCGTCAATGAAAAAGAGAAGAATTTCTTTGATTACGAAATAGAGAGAATTAAAGAACTACTTGAAATAATAAAAAACGTGGTTTCCGATGGTGCTGAGAGCCTTATTGAAAGTCTTTATATGAACGAATATATTGTTTCAGCTTTCAAGTGTGTTACGGCAGTTGACGGAATTGAGCATGATATCGGTTGGGGGAGGCCTCTTGACAAAACCTTTCTAAAGCAAGCCGAGGTAGAATACATACTTTTCGGGAATAAATCAGAAAAAGAAAATATGGAATGTATAAAGAGGAGTATCTTTGCAATACGCCTGTTATTCAATTTGCTTCATGTTTATACCGACCCTGATAAAGTTGCCACAGCATTGACTTTAGCTACCGCAATAGCAGGCTGGACAATTTTTGGCATTCCTGTAGTGCAGAATTTCATACTTATTGCCTGGGCAGGTGTGGAGTCTTATGTCGATACTGATTTTCTTCTTAAAGGTAAATCAGTACCACTGATTAAAACCTCAGCGTCCTGGTATCTTGGAGCCGATAAGGCAATCAGCAGATTAAAAGAAATATTGACTAAAGATATCAGGAATTTTGTTACCGAAAAAATCCAGAGTAAAGTAATGCAGGCATCCGAAGCGGTTCAGGAAACTATTACAGGTATCATAAACGGAAAAATAGACCAGGCTTTTGCACCCTTTGAAAAGAGTTTAATTGATTTAGTCGGGGAACCTGGTGAAAGCGCATATACCGATATGAAAGGCTTACTTAAAAATGCGGTGAATGAGTATATAAGCAGTATCAGGTTTGAAAATCTGGACAGCTTTACGGCAAATCTTGATACAGCGGTAAGAAATCTTATAGCAGGTGTTTCTGATAATCTGAAAGCTTATGCTCCGGAAAAACTGAGCCAATTCAAAAGCGGACTAAAAGAAGAAATACGAAAGTTCATATTTGAATCCGAGCAATATAAAAAACTGGAGGATAAACTGGTAAAACTGGGAACAGACTTGCTGGATAAGGGAATAAATGCTGCAGGGGATCAGGTTGACAGAGTTCTTGGTATTACCGGAAAAAGCGTCAGGAATAATATCACAGGAAGATTAATAATGATGAATTATGTTGATTATCTGCGGCTTATGCTGCTGGCTGTTCCGGCAGAAACAAAAGCTTTGAGAACTGCCGACCTTATACAGTTAAATATGCAGGAGGCAGCAGAAAATTATGAAATTTCTATAGATAAATACAATACATACATTTTTATAAAAGCTGAACTGGACTTTAATGCCTGGTTTGCACCGGAATGGCTTTTTAAAAATGGTGATTCGGGGATGATTTCAGTTGAGTGGAGTCAAGGATATTAATACCGGAGCAAGAGGAATAAAGGGCAGCTCTACAATTGAAGCCACAATTGTTTTGCCATTCTTTTTAATTGTCTTTTTTTCCTTTGCATATATCATACGGATATTTTTTACTTATAGCACAGTACAGGATGCACTTTCAGAAGTTGGTCGGAAGTACGGGAATATGAGTTATTTTTATCATGTTATCGGACTTAAAGATTATTCAGATGCATTAAGAACAGCGGCAGATGAAGCGGAAAATACACTGTTAAACCAACATGATGTATTAGTAAATGCTTTTAATGATTTTAATGACATGGTTTCCGGCAACAGTATACCGTCGGGTTCAATCGATAACATAATGGAGGCTTTCGATGGAGTAAGTGATTTGGGTAATTCAGCTTTGGAAGCAGTTGACCTTGTCCGGACAATAGCAGCCGATCCAAAAGCTGAGCTCAAGTTAATGGTTACAGTATTTGCAAGAAAACTGAATTATAAGATTACAAATGAGCTTGTGAGTCTGATGGCAGAGAGTAGTCTGATTAAGGAGCTGGAAAAAAGGGTCAGAACCCGTAAGGATGATCCGGCTGCGGCTTTAGGGATAGAGGGCGGTTTAAGAGGTTTTGACTTTACACATACTGATATATTTGGAGATTCTGAGTCAATGGACTTTGTTGTGAGCTATAGTGTTAAAGCCCCTGTAGTATTTGCATTTGCACCCTCTATCAGGCTTTCTAACAGAGTTAAGATTATTGCCTGGACAAGCGGAAGGGGAGAATCAGTCAAAAACAATGAAAAAGAGCAGGAAGAAAATTCAAGTCTCTGGACAAAGATGGACAATGACAAAAAATACTGGGACCGTGGTCTTGAAATAGAAAAACGTGAAATAGAAAAGCTTTCAGCAACAGCAACACCTAAAAAATATCCTGTTATAGATGCTTACATATATAATGAGTCCCAAGCCATGGTAGAGTATTATGATATTTTTACCCTTAATCCGTTTATGAAGACATACAGCGAAAAACCTTCAGCCATAAAAAGCGAGATAAAGAAGCATGGAAAAAGACTGTTAGAATTTGAAACGCCGGATTTTCTGAAAGAGTATGACATTAAAGAGATAAAGCGAGTCGTTATAATGGTGATTCCAGAGAATTCAGAAGATTATGCAGCTGAACAATATAAAAAAGCAAAAAAAGAATTAGAAAAATATAAAGTAGAGGTCAGGCTTGTGAAAGGCTATGGCGCTTATGAAACGGCCAGGCAGGAAGAAGTCCTTAAAGAAGCCTCGTAAAAGATTAAAGGAGAGTTTGAAATGAATAAAAAAGACCAGATTTACAGTATCAGCTATAAGAATTCTGCCGGGAAAAACCTGCTTGTATATACCTTTAAGGATGAAGAGGAGCTGGTGAACTATCAATTGGAGATGCTGGCAAATAATCGTATTAATGGGCTATTACAAAGTGAAATAATGTGTATAAATGGTGTAATACATCTGCAATATGATATAACATCATTTGTCCCTATAAAAAAACTGTTTGAAAGACGCAAATTCAGCAGGAAGGACTTTCTCTGTTTAATTAATCAAATTACAGAACTTCTGGGGATAATGGAGAGATACCTTCTTGACAGTGATGGTATTGTCTTTGACAGTGCATATATTTTTGCAGATCCTCAAAATCTCGAACTGGGATATGTTTATCTTCCAGCTAAGAAAAGAAATAAAGGTTCAGATTCCCTTAAAGCATTTCTGCTGGATGCCATAATAAATGATATCCGATTTATTGACGAACCTTCTGATAACTTTATCCAGAGACTAATTGAAATGCTTAAAGACCCGGAATTCGAGGAATCTTCACTGAAGAAATACTTAAAAGAAATTGATAGAGCAAACCTAGTTCATATACATAGTATCAGAGTCGAGCATGATTTGCCTAAAAATGAAGTTAATACTCCATTATCTTGGCAGCAACATGAGGAACGAAAGGTCAACGAGGCTGTTAAGATAAAAAAGCTATGCTATCCTGCTAAATCATATATTGTTTTATACTCGGTTATTGGCACACTTATTCTGTTTTGTATTGCTTTGATTTTGTCAGGTATTTTGTCACCGGGTAATCCGGACTCTCTCCTCTCTTTATTTGGATTTATTTTAATAGGAGGCGCAGTGACTTATCTTGTTTACTCAAAATTATTTACCCCTGATAAGAAAATAGAAAGGGTCACAGAGGAAAAATCTGATAATATGAGGATGTTTACAGGTAAAGAGTATGTTAATAAGGCATTTTCCATACCAATTAGCACACGTATGGGTACATATAATGAATCAACTGCACAAAAAGAAGCAGTCGCTACTGCTTTCAGAAATCCAATATCTACTCCTTCACATAATGGATTGTTTACTGAAGAAAAAAGAATGTCTGAAAAAAGACCGTTTTATGATAGTTTAAAAAGTATGCCACAGGACCGGACAGTAATTCTGAATGCTGGCAATCTGGATCTTCCATATCTGAAAAGGATGCACAATAACAGTTTTGAAACAATTATAATAAAACAGTTACCTTTTATGCTGGGAAGGCTTGAGGGCCAGGTTGACTTTTGTGTCAATAACCCTGCTGTAGGCAAGCTGCATGCTGAAATAACCAAAACCGGTGATATCTATTATATAAGCGATATGAATTCCAGAAACGGTACAATGATTAACGGCGTTAGAATTGACCCAATAAAAGAAAAGCGTATAAGAAACGGGGATCGCATAGCTCTTGGGAATGAAGAATTTATATTTTNTTGCAGTAATACGGATTAAATTGTTTGATTAATGATGCGCTTGAGCGAATTGTGCGGCAAAACACGTGAGCTAAAGCGCCTTCAATACAGTATTGTGTACGCATCATATTTTTTTAAATGCTCCTAAACTGAGAGATTTAAGACTATCAATTACTTAAATCCATAGATATCTCAAATCCGGATTTATAGTCGTCATAGTTATCCTCATAAATATAAATAGAAATATATACATCATTGAGCGTAGCTTCTATAAGGTAACTGTACATCACCGGTTCTCCTTGCAATTTTTCCGCATCTTTTAATAATTTCATGTAATAAGCAACAAGATCATTTGGTTTATATTTAGATGAGCCTGATACGGCATATATTTTATTTCCCCCATCTTCAAAGCTTGAAGTGAAAGAAATAACACTGCCACTGGGTACAGGAACCAAATCGGTATCGAACCCTTTTGGAATGGGCTCACCGGTAAGAGTTGTATTAACGCTTTCGATAGCGTTGGCATTTCCACCGGTAAATATATCATCGCCGGTGCTATTGGATTGCTTATTGGGATCTTCTTCAGGGTAGAACTCTTCCATTGTATATCCTTCATTTGAATGATTATTATTGCCTTCCGCCTCTTGTAACTGTCCTAATGTTTCATCTTTCAACAATGCAACATATGTTTCAATGCTCGTTTTATACTTTGGATCAAATGTCGAATCCTTTTTTTCTTCCTTGATAGTAAGAATCAAATTCATTTTTTCATATTCTCCCTGGATCATGTAACTACCTTCACTGAGAGTATTTCCAAAAAGCCCGGAATTCTTAAAAACTTCCTTGTAAAATGACAGAACATCTTTAAAGTTGTCTTCTGTTATTGCCGTTACAAGATAGCACGGCATACCCCATAAATCCCTTTCGGTTCCGGAATATATCTCTGCTCCGGCCGGAAATGGAACCAACTCCATAGGGTAACCATCAGGAATTTTATCCTCATTGGTCAGATTAGTATTTGCCTTACTTATGACAGCAGGATAATCCTCACTATTACGGTCAGTGCCTTTCTTATCTTCTTTTTCATTGCTCTTATCTTTACCGTCATTACCTTTGACTCCGTTTTCTTTTCCGGAGACATTCTCACTTCGTTTTTTATTAGTATCCCCATTATCTGAAATACGGCCACACCCAATAAATGAAAAAGTCATAAAAAATGCGAGTAATAGTGCAGTAACATTTTTCATAAAAGCTTCCTTTCTTCCGCTAATTCTGAGCAGGCGGACAATCTTTATATTATTTATATTTCAACCAACTAATTTTCTTTGTTTATAATCTAAGTTTTGGATTCCACAATAAAAGCATATATATTTTATTACCAGTCAGGTTGGAAGGATAGGTTAAATATGCTTATAAACAGTAGGGAAAATGTTATTCTGAGTTTAATAGCCCTAAATTGTACCCATCGCACACATATCATATATTTTAAACTTGACAATATACTTTTTGATGAATATAATATTTTTAATATTTGAAACGCATTGATGGAGAATAGTAGCGATACCTCTCAAAGATAAAGAGAGCTGCCGGCAGGTGAAAGTGCAGACTTTGAAGTACGTGAATCTCGCTCCGGAGCGGACCGCTGAAGTAAGCAAGTCTTATTGTAGGTTGGTACGGAAACAGCCGTTACACTGTCAGGCATTAATAGATGCCGGTTTGAGTGGACATGTTAAGTGTCAATTAGAGTGGTACCACGGAGTATAACCTTCGTCTCTTAGAGGAGATGAAGGTTTTTTTATATCCTGAAATTACCATACGAAGACAAAATGGTAACAGGATATCCTGACACATAAACATTTATCCGGGCAATAACTGTTTGCAGTGCGACCTGAGATGATAACCGGAAGCTATAAACATTTCATATTTGAGGAGGAAGGTTTCATGAGTGAACTGATAAGCATAACATTTGGAGATTTGCTTGAAGATGTTGCAAGAAGGTATCCTGACAGGCTTGCTATCAAATATATAGACAGGCCGTATCAAAGAACATGGAAGGAATTTGATGAAGAGGTTACCCGTATTGCAAAAGGTTTTCTGAAGATGGGTATTAATAAGGGCGATCATGTCGCGATCTGGGCTACCAATTACCCGGAGTGGCTTATTACCATGTTTGCGACGGCAAAAATCGGTGCGATTCTTGTTACAGTTAACACCAATTACAAGGTATTTGAAGTGGAATACCTGCTTCGTCAGTCGGATTCCAAGTGTCTGGTTATGATTGAGGGTTTCAAGGATTCAAACTACGTCGATATTATCAACGAGCTTTGTCCGACCCTGAAAGATAGCAAACCGGGGGAACTTGATAATCCTATGCTGCCGTTTTTAAAACATGTGGTATATATCGGCGAGCAAAACCATCCGGGGATGCGTAATTTCAAAGACCTGTATACAATGGGGGATGATTATCCTCAGGAAGAATATGAGAAGATTAACAGAAGTCTTGATCCCCATGATGTAATCAATATGCAATATACATCGGGAACAACAGGATTTCCCAAGGGAGTTATGCTGACCCATTTCAACATCATTAATAACGGTAAGAGCATTGGTGACAGAATGAAATTTACTGAAGAAGATAAACTGTGTATTCCAGTACCATTCTTCCATTGCTTCGGATTAGTCCTGGCTATTACGGCATGTGTTACCCATGCATCGGCTATGGTTCCGCTGGAATACTATCAACCTTTAAAAGTAATGGAAGCCCTGCAGAACGAGGAATGTACGGCGGTTCACGGTGTCCCTACAATGTTTATAGCTATTCTTGAACATCCGGACTTTAAGAAATACTCGTTCCCCAAATTAAGAACAGGTATTATGGCCGGTTCGCCTTGTCCGATCAAGGTTATGCAGGATGTAGCAAATGTTATGGGTGCAAAAGAAATAACCATTGTCTACGGCCAGACCGAATCCTCTCCCGGTTGTACACAAACAACTACCGATGATAGTCTTGAAATCCGTGTTTCAACTGTTGGCCGGGTTTTCCCCCATGTTGAGGCAAAAATTGTAGATCCTGAAACAGGTAAAGAATGCCCGCCCAATGTGCCGGGAGAATTCTGCACCAGAGGTTACCATGTAATGAAGGGATATTACAAAATGCCTGAAGCAACTGCTCAGGCCATAGACGAAGATGGATGGCTTCACACAGGAGACTTGGCTACGGTGGACGAAAACGGCTATTATAAGATTACCGGCCGTATTAAGGATATGATTATTCGTGGTGGAGAAAACATTTACCCTAAGGAAATTGAAGAATTCTTATATACATACCCTAAAGTGAAGGATGTTCAGGTGATTGGTGTGCCCAGCAAGCAATATGGTGAAGAAATCATGGCATGGGTTATACTGAAAGAGGGAGAAACTGCTACAGAAGATGAAATTAAGGATTTTGTCAGATCACATATGGCAAGGCATAAAGTACCCAAATATGTGAAGTTTACCGATTGTTTCCCTATGACAGCCAGCGGTAAAATCCAGAAATACAAGATGCGTGACCAGGCAATTGAGGAATTGAACCTGAAAGATGATGCAGCCATAGAAACTGCATAAAACTTGAAAGTTAATACTTTTAAAGTACAACAGGGTATATATTAAAATAGAAGCAGAATTAGTCCGGCACTACTGTCAGTCTGAGAGTATACGATAGACCCGGCTGGTTCCAAAACGATTACAATTTTGTACTGGAAAGGACGATGAATATGATGAAACTGGCGTTTTCTACCCTGGGTTGTCCGGGATGGTCCTGGGAAGAAATATATGCAACATGCAAGGATTTAGGATTAAACGGAATTGAAGTTAGAGGTATTGAGTCGGAAATATATGCACCAAACAGTAAACCTTTCAGAGAAGAAAACATTGAAAAAACACTTGCAACATTAAAAAAGTTAGATATTGAAATCCCAATACTTACCTCCGGAGCTTACTTGTTTGATAAGGAAAAACAGGAGGAGGCATTATCCGAGGCTAAAGCATATATTGATCTTGCTCAAAGAATAGGAACTCCTTATATCAGAGTATTGGGTGACAAAGATGGAGCACCGGGGCAGGAGAGAGACTTGGATTTTGTTAAAACCCAGTATCAGACGGTATGCGATTATGCTATTGATAAAAATGTCGTGCCATTGATTGAAACTAATGGTGTATTAGCTGATTCTAAGGTTATGGCTGAATTTATAAAGAAAGTAAATCGCCCGAACATGGGCTTATTGTGGGATATTCACCATCCATACCGGTATTTTAAGGAGACTCCTGAAACAACCCTGAGTTATCTTGACGGTTATATTAAATATGTTCATATTAAGGATTCGGTTGTTGAAAACGGCAAAGTATCCTACAGAATGCTTGGATATGGAGATGTGCCTGTTTTAGACTGTCTTAAACAGCTTAATAAGAATGGCTTTGAAGGATATGTTTCGCTGGAATGGCTCAAACGCTGGTGTCCTGAACTGCAGGAGCCTGGAGTGGTATTTTCTCACTATATTAATTATATGAGCTACCTTATAAGGCAGATTTAGATAAGGAGTAAAATGAAAAGAAGAGTAATAGATTTTCATGCCCATGTATTTCCTGAGGAAATCGCACAAAAGGCTGTAAATCACATAGGAACCTATTATACAATAAGAATGCAGGGTAAAGGTATTTTGCCCGATCTGGTGCAAAGTGCCGATAAATCCTGTATTGATTATATTGTTATACATTCCACTGCCACAAAAGCATCCCAGGTAAAAGCTATCAATGATTGGGTCGCCGGCCATTCATCTGAAAGATTAATCGGTTTTGGTACTCTCCACCCTAATATGACAGATGCAGAAGAGGAATTTGAACGTATTATCTCTTTAGGTCTTAATGGTATTAAGCTGCATCCGGACTTTCAGGGCTATAAAGCTGATGACCCCAGAATGGATAAAATCTATTCATTAATTGAAAACAGGCTGCCGGTTCTTATACACTGCGGAGACGAAAAAATGGACAACTCTTCCCCAAAAAGGATAGCAAATGTATTGAACAGGTTTCCTGGTCTCACAATTATAGTGGCTCATCTGGGCGGGTATAAAAAATGGCAGGAATCAATGGAATATCTTGTAGGCAGAAATCTATATATGGATACTTCAAATGCAATCAGGTACATGGATACAGCCTTTGCTGTCAAGCTCATAAAAAAACATGGTACAGACAGAATTGTATTTGGAACAGATTATCCCAGCGTATATCATGATGATGAACTGAAGGTTTTTAATAAGCTTGATTTAAGTGAAAATGAAAAAGATGATATACTTTATAATAATGCAGCAGGAATTTTAGGGCTGCCAGTTTAAAAATGAGCATTACACTGCCGTTTAGAGGATGATAAACATGTACAGAATTAAGGCTGTACATGTTTTTTTGTAGTCATTACCAAATATTTTTGATATGATATTATATGTTATATGATTGAAACATGATTAAGCCATGGGGGAAAGCCATGATTTTTAATAAAAAGTCAGAAATAGATCCGGACAATATTCCTGAACATATTGCAATAATTATGGATGGAAACGGCAGATGGGCGAAAAAAAGGGGTCTTTCCAGAAGTGTGGGGCACAGGGAAGGTTCCAGGACCCTNAGAAAAATTGTGGAAGAATGCTATCAGCTGGGGGTCAGATACCTTACTGTTTATGCTTTTTCTACCGAAAACTGGTCCAGGCCTAAAGAAGAAGTGGATGAGTTAATGAAACTTCTTCTGGAGTATCTGCGCAATGCAGAAAAGGAACTGGCAGGCAAAAAAGTTCGGATAAGAGTAATAGGCGGGAAAAAGCATCTCCCTGAGGAAATTATTAAGGAAATAAAGAGGGTAGAAGAAAATACTGAGAATATCGAGGGGCTTGATTTTATCATTGCCCTGAATTACGGTGGACGCCAGGAACTGGTGGAAGCAGTTTCAAAACTTGTTGAAGATGCCAAAGCGGGGTTGATATCCGAAATAGATGAAGAAGCTATATCTAAAAGACTTTATACCAGGGACATACCGGACCCGGATTTACTTATACGTACCAGTGGTGAAATGAGGATAAGTAATTTTCTAATCTGGCAGTTAAGCTATTCCGAGTTTTATTTTTGTGATGTTCTGTGGCCTGACTTCAGCCCAACCCATCTTAGAGATGCTATTATCTCATATCAGGGAAGACAAAGGCGTTTTGGAGGTGTAAAATGCTGACCAGAATAATAAGCGGANTAATTGCCTCAGCAGTTTTGATAGTCNTATTGCTGTTACCGTCATATGTCCTGGCTATAGCTGCAATTGCAGCCAGTATTATTGGCCTCTTTGAATTTTCAAATGCCATGAAAAAAAAGAATATCAATATTGATTTGCCCGTCAGTATAATTTCAGCTGTTATTATTATGGGAAAGGCATACGGGTTTACTATTCCGGTAGATTTTTTCCCGGAATTATCGGAATTCCTTACAAAGATTTTTGCAGCTAATAACCTGAATGCATTTTTTTATATTTTGATTTTATACCTGTTCTGCAGAATAATATTTGGCAGAGAAAAATGCCATATAGAAGATATAGCTTATACCTTACTAGGAATAGTTTATATTCCTTTTCTCCTGTCCTTCGCTATTATGACAAGAAACCTGGAACGCGGATTTGAATTTATATGGCTGGTATTGATAGGAGCGATAATGACTGATGTTTTTGCCTACTTTGTCGGGGTTACTATAGGCAAAAACAAGATTATCCCTCATATTAGCCCCAAAAAAACTATAGAAGGATCTGTAGGGGGAGCTATAGGCTGCATGCTTATAATGGTACTTTACGGTATAGTTATTATGAACCGGGCAGGAGTTGTTCCTATTTCGCTGTATCATTTTGCTGTTATGGGATTTTTGTGCGGTGTTGTTGCTCAATTTGGAGACTGGGCTGCTTCGGCGCTCAAAAGGTATACTGGAATAAAAGATTTTGGTAATTTAATACCCGGACACGGGGGAATAATGGACAGAGTTGACAGTATTCTGTTTGTGTCGCCTTTGGTTTATATTTATGTAAGTTTGTTTTTGTGCTAGGAAGGTAATATTATGACAAAAGGTTTATGCATCCTGGGTTCGACCGGTTCAATAGGATCTCAGACCCTCAATGTATGTGAAAATTTAAATATCAATGTGGTTTCATTAATTGCCAACAGTAATGTTAAGGCAATGGAGGAACAAATAAGGCGACATAAGCCGAAGGTTGCTGCTCTCCTTGATGAAAGAGCCGCAGGTTTGTTAAAACAAGCTGTTAAAGACACAAATACAAAAGTTCTTATGGGCGAGGAAGGTGTTTTTGAGGCTGTTACCCATAATGATGCCGATACCGTATTAACGTCTGTTGTGGGAATTGCAGGCCTTTTGCCTACAGTAGCCGCAATTAATGCAGGCAAAAATATTGCTCTGTCTAATAAAGAGACTTTGGTTACAGCAGGCCCAATAATAACAGAATTAGCGAAAGAAAAAGGTGTCAGACTTTTTCCCGTAGACAGTGAGCATTCGGCAATTTTTCAATGTCTTGCGGGAAACAGGGAAAGGGATGTTGAAAAGATTATTCTCACTGCATCAGGTGGTCCGTTCAGAGGGTATACAAAGGAACAACTCAAGACTGTTACTGTAGAACAGGCTCTGAATCATCCCAACTGGTCAATGGGAAATAAAATTACCATTGACTCAGCTACTATGATGAATAAGGGATTAGAGATTATTGAAGCCATGTGGCTGTTTAATGTTAACATTTCTGATATCGAAATAATTATTCATCCAGAAAGTATAATACATTCAATGGTGGTCTTTAAGGATGGGTCTATTATGGCTCAGATGGGTGCGCCGGATATGCGTATACCTATTCAGTTGGCTCTTACCTGGCCGGAACGAATCGAAAATTCGTTCAGAAGAGTAGATTTTAACGAATTAAATGCTCTGAGCTTTAACAAGCCGGATTTTGATACATTTGGTGCTTTAAAGCTCGGATATAAAGCTGCAGAAACAGGCGGAACATTGCCATGTGCCATGAATGCGGCAAATGAAGTGGCTGTGGAGCTGTTCCTGCAAGGGAAGATTTCTTTTATTCAAATAACGGAGCTAATTAGTCAGGTTATGGAGAAACATATTGTGAATAGTAAGCCTGTACTTGATGATATAATAGAAACAGACAGGAACTCGAGAGAATTAACCCGTAATATTTTCAATGGGGGTTTTTAGATGGGAATAATTGTAGCTTTAATAGCGTTAAGTATACTTATTATTATACATGAGCTGGGTCATTTTTTAGTGGCTAAAGCCGTTGGTATAAAGGTTCTTGAATTTTCACTGTTTATGGGGCCAAAGCTTTTTTCTTTTACAAAGGGAGAGACTACCTATTCATTGAGGTTGATCCCTATGGGGGGCTTCGTCAAGATGGAGGGAGAAGAAGAATCATCCGGCGACCCGAGAGCCTTTTCAAACCAGCCGGTGGGAAAGCGCGCCCTTGTTATAGCAGCGGGACCGGTGATGAATATACTGTCAGCTTTTATTTTTGCCACAATCTTTTTGGCCAATACAGGTTTCTATACCAATACCATAACAGAATTCTATGAGGATTCAGTCGTACAGTCAGCCGGAGCCGAAATAGGTGATAAGTTTTTATCTTATGGAGGCCGAAGACTTTATGAACCTGCATCCGATTTAACTCTCTTCATGTACGGTGAAGATGGTTCAGAGAGAGAACTGGTTTATTATGATGTCAGTGAAAATAAAAAGGTTACAAAGATGATTACTCCCGGTAGAACACCTACACGGGTCAGGCTTGGGTTTTCGGCCCAGGTAGAGGGAAATATCGGGACAAATGTTATTGATATCATAGAAACCGATTCGCCGTTGATGAAAGCCGGGATAAAGCGGGGGGACAGGATTATTAAGCTTGATGATACCGAAGTCTTCAATGTGCCGGATATTCAAAACTATCTTAATACAACACGAAAAGATAAATCAGCGCCTCTGACTGTTACAGTTGAAAGAAACGGAAAAGTTCTGGTATTTGAGAATATTAAGCCATTTTCAGATTTTAGTTATACACTTGCTATAAATCTGGAGCATAAAAGGGGTAATGTATTCGAAGTAATGGGAGCATCGGCAAAATTTTGTCTGTCTACTGCCCGCAATGTGCTGATGACATTAAAATGGCTGTTTAACGGAACAATTTCCATCAGGGAGCTGTCTGGACCGGTAGGAATAATTGGAGCGGTAGGAAGCGTTGTGGAAACAAAGCAATCTTTTGGTCAGATACTGCTTAACTTGATTTATATGGGTAGTTTTATAAGCATTAACCTTGGTATTATGAATCTTATACCTTTTCCTGCCCTTGATGGCAGTATGCTTATTATCCTTCTTATAGAAAAAGTCAGAGGGAAACCAATACCGCAGGAAAGAGTCGGAATGATTTCCTTTATTGGATTTATTCTACTTATGGGAATCCTTGTTATTACACTGTTTAATGACATCCCGAGATGGCTGTTGTAAAAGATTCTTTGCTTTGCTCAGAATAACATAAGACGCTCAGAAATGCATTTTGGATACAATATATAACCGTGTATGGAGATTAATAATATGCGCAGAAAAACGAGAAAGGTCCGGGTGGGGAATGTTTTTATTGGTGGTGACACGCCAATAAGCATCCAATCCATGACAAATACATCTACAAGTGACATTGATGCTACTGTCAGACAGATTCAGGCATTGACTGATGAGGGATGCGACATAGTACGGGTTGCTGTACCTGATCTGGAAGCTGCCGATGCCATATCAAAAATTAAAGAACGGATAGCCATTCCCCTTGTAGCCGATATCCATTTTGATTACAGACTTGCTTTGAAAGCAATGGAAAACGGNGCCGATAAAATCCGGATTAATCCCGGGAACATTGGCTCTTTTGAGCGCGTAAAAGAAGTGGTAAATATAGCCCGTGAAAGAGAGATTCCTATAAGAATAGGTGTTAATAGTGGCTCCCTGGAAAAAAATCTGCTTAATAAATACGGGCAAGTATGTGCGGAAGCCCTTGTGGAAAGTGCTCTGGGACATGTAAAACTGTTCGAGGAATTAGATTATTATAACACAGTAATATCTATTAAGTCTTCAGACGTAAGAATATCATTTGAAGCATATCAGATGCTATCGCAAAAGACAGACTATCCTCTTCACATAGGTGTGACCGAAGCCGGAACCCCTTACAGCGGAACAATAAAATCTGCCGTAGGAATAGGTGCTTTGCTTCTTACAGGGATAGGTGACACCATAAGGGTATCACTTACCGGAGATCCGGTTCTGGAGATTAAAGCTGCAAAAGAGATCTTGAAGGCCTGCGGTCTTTACAGGAAGGGTGTAGTGTTTGTATCCTGTCCGACTTGTGGCCGAACTCAGATTAATCTTATAGATATTGCTCAAAAGGTAGAAAAAGCCCTTGAAAATATTGAAAAGCCGATAAAAGTAGCAGTTATGGGCTGTGTAGTCAATGGCCCCGGAGAAGCAAAAGAAGCCGATATTGGAATTGCGGGAGGCAAGGAGTCGGCAGTAATATTCAAAAAAGGTGAAATTCTCAGAAAGGTTCCGGAGAGTGAAGTTGTGGAAGCACTTTTGGAGGAAATCAAAAAGTTGTAATGCCATTCATTCTTAAAAAGTGATTCAATTGTATTATCCATCCATAGAGCTGAGTCCGTGAAAGAAAGCTTTTACTTGTATTTGGCTGTTGTTTTATCATGCTTTCAAGAGTTTTCAGGTTCATCATATACTTAACAGGCGAATATGGATCAAAGACAGTTTCAAAAAGCAGGTTTTTAAGCTTTACTTCATAATCGGGATCCAGTATGCGAGGGAAGGGGGCTTTTTTTCTTTCCAAAATATCAGATGGAAGAAACCCGCGCAAGGCTTCTCTTAGAAGCCCTCTGTCAAGATTATTAAGCCTCTTGAGTTCCTGAGGAATATTCCAGAAATAATTGGTAATCCTGACATCACAAAAGGGAACTCTGGCTTCTAAACCACAAGCCATACTCATTCTGTCAAGACGGTCCAATAAACAGGGAAGATTCCAATAAAGGCTAAACCATTGGGATTCATACTCCTTTCGAAGGTGATTATCACAGACTGCGAATTTCGGATAGTCTGCCAGGGCTTCCTCATAGCATTTTTCTATAAATTCATACGGCTTTATCATATCTATGATATCGTTTTTAAAAACAGAAATTTTTTCAGCCAGATTTGAGCTCCAGGGAAGACGTTTTCGTCCTGATAAAAAATGTTCGCTTGCTCTGATATTTGTACCGAATATCTCGTCTGAACAATCGCCGGAAAGGACTGTACTGAAATCCTTTCGGATCTCTCTGCATAAAAGCAGCAAAGAGGCATCAGAATCAGGCATTCCGGGTATACCTCTGGCTTCTTCGGCTTCAAGAAGAGATTCAATCATATCCGATGGTGACAGAATAATATAATGGTGCCGGGTTCCGGCCCGTCTGCAAACCCAGCGTATCCATGGTGTATCGCTGTCAAAACCGCCTCCTCTTTGCCGTAAATAGCGGCTGCTTCTCTCAAAATCCAGTGACCATGTATTATATGTATTGTTATTCAGCAGTGCCGGGTTATCTGTAACGATTGCGGTTATCAGGCTTGAATAAAGCCCGCCTGATAAAAGACCACAAGGTGGTGCATCGGACTTCATTTGTCTTTTTACTGAGTCTATTACGAGTTCACGGATTGTTTCGAGGGTTTTTACCAGATCATCCTCATGTTCCGGCTTATCCATAATCCAATACCTGACCGACTTTGGTCCATTGGACGAAAAATGCAGAAAATGTCCCGGCCTTACCTGATGGATACCCTTGATTACTCCGCATCCGGGTGTGTGGCGGGGACTTAAGCATATCAGTTCGGATAATCCTTCAACATCCAATGCAGCCTCAAATAACGGATGACATGTAATGCCTCTTATATCAGAGGCAAAAATCAGAATTCTGTCGGTTATTGTATAGTATAAGGGCTTGGTACCAAAATGATCCCGCGCCAGAATTAAGATGTTGTCTTCCTGTATCCAGAGAGCAAAGGAAAAGCTGCCGTTTAATTTGTTCAGAAAGTCTTCTTTCCATTTAATATAGGCATATATTAGAAGCTCTGAGCAAGAAAGAGCGTTGTAATCAACACCTGCCAGGTTTAATTCTGAGCTGATTTCCCTTTTGTTAAAGATGGTGCCGTCAAGTGTCAGAATGTAGGTTTTACCTTCTACCACAAGCTCACTAACAAATGAGCCTTTGCTTGTCTGACTGATTGGACCTGTTCTTCTTAAAAACACGGCATGGGGTGAAATAAAATGCCCCGCTCCACTGGATCCCCGGGAGCGAATGGCCTCGGACATAGCACATATATTTACGCTTTTTTGCAAGATATCGTCAGTTGGGCTGACCATACCGGCTATTCCGGCCATAAAACCACTCCGGGAGAAAAGTATACACTCATATACTATTCGGGGTGTCCAGTGTTTGTTACGGGAAATCAAAGCGGGTAAAATCCCTCGAATCAGCCGGATTTAGATACTGCCCAATAAATATTCCGGGCTATAACGTTATTTGACATAAAATTATAAATATTCCCTTTATAATAGGCTTTAATAAAGGGTTTAAACATACGAAAGCGCAAAACCCGGCCAATATGCCTGTTCAAGTTATTCCTTATCATAAAGAAAGGACTTGAACAATAATATTTATATGAAATGTATAAAAGGGAGAGGAGTCTAAGGGTGGTCATATATGCAGATATTTTATTCTTTGAGAATTTACTGGCGAATTGCTTGATACTTAAGTTAACAAGTGCCATTTCCGGGATTGCCCTCAAGACTATAAGAATGATATTTGCATCATCTCTTGGAGCCTTGTATGCAGTTATTACCGTTGTGATACCGAACAAAGCCTTTTTATCGGCACTAATGACAAGAATTATAGTATCAACACTAATGACATTGATTGCCTTCAAAATAAGAACTGTTTCTGAGTTCATGCGTCGATGGGGAATGATGCTTCTGTCAGCTTTTTTACTTGCCGGGTGTACGTATGCCCTGTCAAGCTTTATGGATGGTGGAGCAGTTTCCCGGGCTGGTTTTATGTATATCAGTCCTCAAGGGATACTTAAGGCATTTTTGTTTTCAGCAGGACTTTGCATTGTCCTGGTCAGACCCATTGGAAGGATTCTATCTGGAAAGGCCTTTAAGGAGGGTTCAATAATCCCGGTATACCTGAGAGTCGGGGATAAATCTGTTCGCTTTCACGCATTGATTGATACAGGAAATTCACTGATTGATCCCATAACAGGTTATCCGGTTATGGTGGTAGAGGTCGATTCTGTAAAAGCTATTTTACCTGATGAGGTTTATGAATCAGTAATATCAAACAATATGAGATTGTACTCCGGTAATGAAGAGAGCTCCTGGTTTAAAAGATTTCACCTTATTCCCTTTAAATCTATAGGAAAGGAAAATGGTATGTTAACAGGATTTAGACCGGATAATATCCGGATCGGACAAGAGGGGTCACTTAAGGAGATTAATGATGTGATAGTAGGAATATGCGGCATGAAACTATCGGGCAGTGACAAATACTCTGCACTTGTAGGGCCGGCTATGCTTTCAAAAATTTAGCGCCATGAGGGCAAAACAGCGATTTTTTAATTATGCAGAAAATGAAGGGAGAAATGATATGTTAAACAAGATGTTGGGATTTATTATTACAATGGTTAAGAATCAAAACCAAACTTCTGACAACGAGATTTTTTATATTGGCGGCAATGAGATACTGCCACCGCCGCTGCAGGCGAATGAGGAAGCTGTACTATTAAACAGGCTGGAGATCGGGGATATGTCGGTAAAGCGAACACTTATCGAACGAAATTTAAGGCTTGTAGTTTATATAGCCCGGAAATTCGAAAATACAGGAGTAGATATTGAGGACCTGACATCTATAGGAACTATAGGACTAATTAAGGCTATTAATACATATAACCCCGGAAGAAATATAAAACTTGCTACTTATGCCTCACGATGCATTGAAAATGAAATCTTGATGTATCTTAGAAAAAACAGCAGATCAAAAAGTGAGGTGTCATTTGAAGAACCATTAAATGTTGACTGGGACGGAAATGAGCTTCTTCTTTCGGACATTTTAGGAACCGACAGCGATATCATCCAAAGAAATCTTGAGGAAGAAACAGACAAGAAACTTTTGGTAACTGCGATGAATAAACTTAGCGGCAGAGAGAAGAAAATTATGGAATTGAGATTCGGGTTAAACAATCATTTGGAAAAGACCCAAAAGGAAGTGGCTGATATGCTTGGAATATCACAATCTTACATTTCCAGACTGGAAAAAAGAATTTTAGGACGTCTGAAAAGAGAAATATGCAGGATGCTCTAACTCGCTTGTCAAGGCCTTATTAAAATATTTTCATCTGAAAAATCAGAATAAATAACACCCTCTCAGATAAGACTGTTATTTGTACAGATAAGATGACAGTCAGAAAGAGGTGTGTTGATTTTTATGAACAAAGTAGAGATTTGCGGTGTCAATACATCAAAGCTGCCCCTGCTATCAGGAAGTAAAATGAATGAGCTTATGAAAAAAATAAAGAAAGGTGATAAAAGTGCCAGGGAAGAATTCATACAAGGAAATTTAAGATTGGTTTTAAGCGTCATTCAAAGATTCGGAAACAGAGGGGAGAATGCGGATGATCTTTTTCAGGTGGGTTGCATCGGGCTTATCAAAGCAATTGATAATTTTGACGTAACACAGAATGTAAAGTTTTCAACTTATGCAGTGCCTATGATAATAGGTGAGATAAGAAGATATTTAAGGGATAATAATCCGATACGCGTCAGCCGTTCTTTAAAGGATATAGCGTATAAGGCCTTACAGGCAAGGGAGAAGATAATTGGAAAAGAGTCACGTGAGCCTAATATTACTGATATATCAAAAGAGCTAGGAGTTCCGAAGGAACATGTAGTAATGGCCCTGGACGCCATACAGGAACCTATTTCGCTGTTTGAATCAGTATACCATGACGGCGGTGACGCAATTTTTGTACTGGACCAGGTTAAAGATGAAAAAAATAATGACGACAAATGGCTTGAAAGTATTTCTATAAATGAGGCTATGAGCAAGCTCAGTGAAAGGGAGAAAAGAATAGTTGATTTACGTTTCTTTCAGGGACGAACTCAGATGGAGGTTGCCGAAGAAATCGGGATATCCCAGGCCCAGGTTTCAAGACTGGAAAAGTCGGCCTTAAAGCATATGCAGAAATATGTATAAATGATATAATAAGAACCCCACCCATTTACGCAATTTAAAATTACGAATGGGTACCCGGGAACCTTGTTATATCACAATAGTTACTACCACAACAATTATGATATAATAAAATGAGGGTAAACCCTCATTTTTTTATTTTATGTCGCTTAACTGTTATGAGGAATGTAAGCGCGTATGTATGTTCCGGAATTCTGACGAAAATACTTGTTATATTACGTGGCTGGGTGTTCAAATCTAAAAGAGCATAAAAGTAAATAGGAAAATATGACGATAGATTTAATAGTACTAAAAATATATAATTGTAAGGAGAAAACTTATGAAATGCCCTTACTGTTCCTTTGATGAAGATAAAGTTATTGATTCAAGGCCTACCGATGAAGGAGCCACAATAAGACGCAGGAGAGAATGTTTAAGCTGTCGTAAGCGCTATACCACTTATGAAAAGGTGGAAAATATGCCAATTATGGTTATTAAGAAGGATGGTTCGCGCCAGACCTATGACAGGGATAAAGTACGAAAGGGAATTCTTCGTGCCTGTGAGAAAAGATCTGTATCAATAAATCAGATTGAAAAAATTCTGGATGCCATTGAAGGACAAATAAACAATTCTCTTGAGCGCGAAGTTACCAGTGAGTTTATAGGGGAGCTGGTGATGGAGAAGCTCAGAGAGCTTGATGAGGTGGCATATGTCAGATTTGCATCTGTATACCGCCAATTCAAGGATATCAATACATTTATGAACGAGCTGAATAAACTTTTACATGAAAAATAACTGGAGGTTTGCTCTTGGATAATATCGGCATCAAGAAAATTAATGATATTGTTAAAAGCACATTAAACGTAATTGAAGAGAGCAAAGGTGCGATATTTGAGATATCGGAGAGCGCCAGAAAAGAAGTATATAATTTAAAGGATGAGCTGCAGTATTTGAAAGCGGAAGCATCATCGATTATGAATGAATGCCAGAAGCTTGAACTGAAAGTAGTTAAAAGCCGACGAAGACTGGCAAACATTAATCGCAATTTTGATAAGTATTCCGAAGAGGATATGAAGCAGGCATATAAAGAAACAAATGACCTGATGGTAGAACTGGCTGTGTGCCGGGAGCGGGAGAAACATATAATATTAAGGCGTAATGATGTTGAAAGACGGCTAAAAAGTGCGGTAGAAACTGTTGGAAAGGCAGAAAAACTGGTAGCACAGGTTGGTACGGTATTAAGCTATCTTTCGGGTGATCTTCAGAAGCTGGATGAACACTTTGAGAATGCAGAAAGCAAAAGACTAATAGCTATACGTATAATAAAAGCACAGGAAAATGAACGCAGGCGTATAGCACGGGAGATCCATGACGGGCCTGCTCAGGCGATGAGTAATGTTGTGCTGAAGGCGGAAATCTGCGAGAAGATGGCCGGAATCGATATGGATAAAACCATAGATGAATTAAGAAGCCTTAAAGATGTTGTTCGCTCATGCTTAAAGGATGTCAGAAGGATAATATATGACTTAAGGCCAATGTCTATAGACGATTTGGGGCTAAGGACCACATTGCAGAAATATATAGAAAGCTTTCAAAATGAGCATTCTATAAGAATTGATCTGAAGATTAAAGGCAACGACAGCCGTATTAAAGACAGTAATATTGCATTAGCGATTTTCAGAGTAGTGCAGGAGGCCCTTAATAATACATATAAACATGCAAATGCAACATTTGTCAGTGTACAGCTGGAATGCGCTGAAAAATCTATATTGCTGAGAATTAAGGATGACGGTGACGGCTTTGACACCAGTTCTTTACAGGGTATAAGCAGAGATGACGATGGTGGATTTGGTATTATCGGAATGAAAGAGAGAATTGAACTATTAGAAGGAAGCTTTTCAATTAGTTCAGAGATTAATGCAGGCACTACAGTTAAGGTAAAATTGCCTTATGAAATCCAGGGAGGTATTATATGACCGATTATATTAAGGTTATGATTGCGGAAGATCATTCAATGATAAGAGACGGACTTAAACAGCTGCTTGAGTTAGAAGACGATATAAAGGTCATTGCTGCGTGTTCTGACGGAAAAACAGCAATTGAAAAATACAAGGAAGTAAAGCCGGACGTTATTCTAATGGATATTAATATGCAGGTTCTAAACGGTCTTGAGGCTTTGGAGCAGATAAAAGTTTATGATAACGGTGTAAAGGCTGTTATGCTCACCATACATCAGGACAGGGAGTATTTGTTAAGGGCTTTGGAGCTGGGTGCACTGGGTTACATACTAAAGGATGCGGAAGCAAGTGCTCTTATTGAAGCCATAAGAAGTGTCAATAATAACCAAACCTATATACAGCCTGTCATGGCAAGGGAGCTGGTTAATGAGTATAAGAGAATTAAAAGTGGTGAGGATGATCCCAAAAAACGCCTGACTGAAAGAGAAATCGACGTTTTGAAGCTGCTTGCAAAGGGAATGCTAAATAAAGAGATTGCTAATGCTCTTTTTATAAGCGAAAAAACGGTTAAAAACCATATATCAAGCATATTCCGCAAGCTTAATGTTCAGGACAGAACCCAGGCCGCTGTTTATGCTATCAAAAATAAAATTGTCGAGTAATAGGTCATAAGCCCTAGCTTTTGAATCTGCAAGTCCCCCCAAAAATGTTATATCCTCATTTATTCCTTCAGATGAAAGAATTATTACCATTGAGGATGCTGCCGAATTGCAGTTAAAACAGGATCATATTGTCAGATTGGAAACCCGTCCTCCAAATGTAGAAGGAAAGGGTGCAGTATCAATCCGTGATTTAGTCAGAAATTCACTGCGTATGCGTCCCGACCGTATTGTTGTTGGCGAAGTCAGATCAGGTGAAGCATTGGACATGCTTCAGGCAATGAATACCGGCCACGACGGATCGTTAACTACTGCCCATGCCAATTCACCCAGAGATATTCTTTCACGTCTTGAGACCATGGTTCTGATGTCCGGAATGGACCTGCCAGTAAAGGCTATTCGGGAACAAATATCATCAGCCATTGATCTGATTGTCCAGCAGACCCGACTTAAAGACGGAACCAGAAAAATAACTTATATAACTGAGGTTTCAGGAATGGAGGGTGAGGTCATAACTCTTCAGGATATATTTGTCTATAAGGAAGAAGGCCGCGACAGTACGGGTCGCTTAACGGGCAGATTGGCACCTACTGGACTTAAACCCGGTTTTATGGATAAACTGGCTAAAACGAGCGTTGTTCTTCCCACTGATTTGTTTGCCGCAAAATGATTGGAGAGTGGTAAAAATGGTATTTCCGGGTTTACTGATATTATTGATTTTAGTGATTTCATTGAGTGTTCTATTTTATCAGTTATTGTGCTGTCTCTTTAATAAGAATAATTACATAAGCCGGTTAGATGCATATACAAATCAGGTTGATGNAGTTAAGGATGAAAAGGTTAAAAAACAGCAGGAGAATTATTGGCAGGGATTGGGGCTGCTTGCCAAAAGTATTGAAAAAACAGGGTTTTTTGCAAATTATAAAAACAAAATAAGATTGAAATTAACAAATGCCAATATCCTGATGAAGGCTGAGGAGTTTTTGTCTATATGTTTAATTCTGTTTTCCACATCAGGCCTTTTNGGGACATTACTATTCAAAAACTTTTTTATGACTCTTATCATGGCCGTTATAGGATGGCTTGCACCCCTGTTTATATTAAACCGTAAAATAAGTAAAAGATTAAAAACAATTAATAGTCAGTTAGGGGATACTCTAGCAGTATTATCAAACTCTTTAAAAGCTGGTCATAGCTTTTTTCAGGCTGTTGACTCAGTCAGCCGCGAGCTTACAGGTCCTGTGGCCGATGAGTTTGCAAAGCTTCAAAAAGAAATCAGCCTTGGTGTAAATACAGAAACAGCTCTTGAAAACATGGCCGGTCGTGTAGGCAGCGATGATTTGGAGCTGATGGTTACGGCTGTTTTAATACAAAGGCAAATAGGCGGGAATCTGGCTGAAATACTTGATAACATATCCGAAACAATTCGCCAGCGAATCAGAGCAAAAGGTGAGATCAGGGCGTTAACAGCACAAGGCCGGATGTCAGGCTGGATTATCGCACTGCTGCCGTTCTTCTTAGCTGTTGTGATAAGCATGATAAGCCCTGAACATATTAGAACATTAATAACAAACCCATTAGGGATATTTATGATAATAACTGCTTTGCTTATGGAACTGTTAGGAATTGTTTTCATCAGAAAAATTATTAATGTTGAGGTTTAGGAGGCTTACAATGGGAATAATTATATTTTTATTGTTCATTTCGCTGTCCTGTCTTTTATATAATGTTCTTACTTTAGATGATGGTTCAAAAACAGGTATTACACAACGGCTTAATTATATTAAGAACCNGGCAACAGATAATATGCCGGAAGATGAACTCAGTACATCATTTAAAGAGCGGGTTGTTAAGCCAGTGCTGGAAGGGGCAGGCAAGGCTGTGCTCAGGCTTGCTCCAAAAGAGATGATTGCGAGCTTGGAGAATAAAATAATAATGGCAGGAAAGCCCTACCATTGGGGAGTAAAGAACTGGCTTGGAATACAAGCCTTCATGATTCTGGGACTTCCGGTATTGATTCTGCTCTTTTATATTCAATTCAGAATGGATGCCAGTAGTCTTCTTTTAATTATATGTGCATCGGTTATTATAGGAATGTTATTTCCCAATATGATGCTTAACAGCAAAATCCGTAAACGACAGTCCGAAGTAACCAGAAGTCTGCCCGATATAATGGATCTTCTTACTGTTAGTGTTGAAGCAGGCTTAACCTTTGATTCAGCGCTGGCAAAGGTAGCGGAAAAAATGCCGGGATCACTGGCCCGGGAATTTGAAACAGTACTTCAGGAAATAAAGGTTGGTAAAACAAAAAAAGAAGCCTTATACCAGATGGCAGACCGTATCGGAGTTCAGGATCTGCGCAGTTTTGTTAGCGCTATTGTACAAGCTGACCAGTTAGGTGTAAGTTTAGGAAGGGTACTTAGATTACAAGCCGAACAGATTCGTCAGAACAGAAAGCAGCGGATCTCAGAAAAGGCTATGAAGGCTCCGATAAAGATGCTGATTCCAATGGTTGTTTTCATATTTCCTACTATATTTATAGTTCTGTTAGGTCCGGTTGTAATAAACCTTATTGATATGTTTGCAAAATGATAAAATGATTGCTTCCCGGAAGGTCATTTCATGAACTGAAACCGTTTCATAATTTTAGTGTTGACAATCCAGTCAGTCTTGATGTAATATAATAAAGCCGCAGTTGCAAATGCTGAAAAGCGCATAAACAAACAATAACTAGTAATTGGAAATTGACATTATGCTGCGACTGTGATAAAATATACTTCCGTCACCATTCAGACGAAAAGCATAAAAAAACTCGAAAAAAGTTGAAAAAGTGCTTGACAGAGAAAAGGGTCGGTGGTAAGATATAAAAGCTGTCGCCGCTAGCGAGGCAAAAAAGCTTGAAAGCGGGACAGAAAGCCGGATGAGAAAAGAAGCCGGCATGGACATTGAAAA
>JGI24712J26585_10000859_pt1 | contig 26099 bp, 17 predicted proteins | sample BioPla3DNA2_FD_26585 | JGI IMG/M metagenome (IMG submission 26585)
CTGCCCCGGCTTTACATAGCCACTCATCCGGGTGGCATTTATTATTTTATAGATTGGAGGGATTTGATGACAGCAGAAGAATACAGAGCATTGCTTGATACAGATTTTAGCGATGTAAATATTGAAGGCCTGACAGATGTCAGAAAAATCAAAATCGATAAAAATCTGCCACAAGAAAAGCGACAAGCTCAATATTTAAAGCAGGTTGGAAATCCTTATCTGTTACGAAGAGGCAGTATGATGATTAAGGTCAGCTTCGCTAATAACGGACTTTCCATGGAACAGGCATTTGAGAATTTGTTATTAAATGTCTAAAAATGAAAAGAAGTGGTGGAATCTTTAAGGGATATGTGCTATGATGGACTCGGTATAAAAATTCTAAATTAGTGCATATCACCTTATTGAAAAGTTATCTTCTAACTTAAACAACAATAGGAGGATGTGCATATGAGTCAAATAAGTCAGATCAAAAAGATCTATCATGCAGCCATCTATGTTCGTTTATCGAAAGAAGATGGCGCTGTTGCTTCGCATGAAAAAGCAGAGAGTAACAGTATCGCAAATCAGAAATCACTGATTAGGGAATTCCTTAAGAGCAAAAACGATATAGTGATTGAACAGGAGTATGTCGATGATGGTTTCAGCGGCTCTAACTTTGAGCGTCCGGCATTTCAAATGATGCTTGAAGACATCAAAAAAGGCAAAATCGACTGCGTTGTTACAAAGGATCTGAGCCGATTTGGTAGAGAGTATATCGATTCAGGTATGTATATAGAGCGATTATTTCCAGCGATGGGAGTAAGATTTATAGCGATTAACGATGGCATTGATTCTGGTGAAGCAAAATCACAGTCAGATGAAATAATTATTCCATTTAAGAACCTTATTAACGATGCTTACTGTAGAGATATTTCTATTAAAATTCGTTCTCATCTGGAGATTAAGAGAAAGCAAGGGGATGTAATCACTGCATTTGTTGCGTATGGATACAAAAAGAATGAAAAAGACAAGCACAAATTAGAAATTGATGTGTATGCAGCGAATGTTGTAAAAGATATTTTCAGAATGAAGCTGCATGGAAAAAGTCAGGATGCTATTGCATCTGAACTTAATTCTTTGGGAATACTGCCACCGGCTGAGTATAAGGCAAGTACGGGAAGTAATTATCAGACCTGCTTTAAGACAAAGGAAAAGTCCGAATGGACTTCAGTTATGGTAAGAAGAATCCTGACAAATGAGATTTATATAGGAAATCTCGTACAAGGAAAACAGACCACACCAAATCATAAGGTGAAAAAGACTATTATTAAGGAAGAATGTGATTGGGTAAGAATTGAAAAGAACCATGAACCGATTATCACTGACAGAGATTTTGAGGTGGTACAGAGATTACTTGCTATGGATACAAGGACATCGCCTGACAGAGAAGAGGTTTATCCTTTGTCTGGTGTTGTGACTTGCGGAGATTGTGGTGTTCCTATGGTAAGAAAAACCTCAAAAGTCGGCGGGAAAACTTATGCCTATTATCTGTGTGCTACCCATAAGGATTCAAAGCAGTGTAGCTCTCACAGAATTTCCACAGATAAGTTGGAAGAAGTAGTGTTGGAGCTTTTGCAGACACATATTGATAACATTATTGACCTTAAAAGAATTCTTTCTTTTATCGGCAACGTGCCATTTCAGCAGCTGGATATGAAAAAGCTTGAGGAAAGGCGTGAAAAGAAACAGGCAGAAGTAGACAGATGTGCAGATCTTAGAGGAATGCTTTATGAGGATATGAAGGATGGTATTATTTCAAAGGAAGATTACAAGGAACTTCATGCGGCATATGAGCAGAGGAAAAAGAATGCTGAGATTGCTATTCATCAGATTGAATTGGAAATAGATGATGTGTTGAATCGTAAGAGCAAGGGCTTTGTATGGCTTGATTATTTTACGGAACATAAAAACATTGAGAAACTCACGAGGGAAGTGGTTGTATCTCTTATCCGTGAAATAAAGGTATTTGATAAGAATCACATTGAAGTAGTGTTTGACTTTGATGACAGCTACAAGGAATGTCTTGATGTAATAGAAAGTCAGGGACATTTTGTTGAAGTGGACAGTACGAGAAAACTGAATATCAGATTAAAGGAGGCTGTGTAGTATGGCAAGAAAGAGTAGAAAAAATACGCCGATTGCAGTTGCAGAGCCAACTGACAATCTGACAACAAAAGCAGTTTTAAGTCTGGATAAGGAGGCAAAACCATATCAGGTTGGAATCTATGCGAGACTTTCATTCGAATCAGAGGCGAATAAGGAAAGAGATACTGTAGATACACAGATTGCATATATCAGAGAGTTTATTAATGGGCAGGATGATATGGTAGAAGTTTGTGTGTATGCTGATATATCTGTTACAGGAACAACTTTTGAAAGACCGGAATTTGACCGAATGATTCAGGATATTCGAGCCGGCAAAATCAATACTGTTATTACCCGTGATCTTAGCAGGCTTGGAAGAAATTATGTGGAAGCAGGTAATTATATTGAGAGAGTTTTTCCTTTTCTGGATGTAAGATATATTGCCATCACAGATGATTTTGATACAGCAAGACCGGGAACTGATTTATCTGTACCGCTTAAGAATATTGTGAACGAATATTATTCCAAAGACCTTTCAAAGAAAGTAGAGACCGGAAAGCATAGTATTTGGGCACAGGGCGGCTTCAGCGAGGGAACGCCACCATATGGATATTACAGGGCTACAGATGGTTCAAGAAAGCTTTTGATTGATGAAGAGGTATCTGACAATGTAGTCAGGATTTTCAATATGTTTCTGGATGGGAAAGGGTATGCCGGTATTGCAAAAACTCTGCAAAGCGAAGGAATCCTTTCGCCACCGAAATACAGATTTTACAAAGCCGGAAAAACTGAGTTTGCCGAAAAAGCAAGGGAATGGCACTATTCACACGTAAAAGAGATACTTCAGGGAGAATACTATATTGGAAATATTGTTCATGGAAAGCAGAGGAAGGCTCTTGATACGGGAAGAAAGAATAAAAAAACAGATAAGTCCAAGTGGCAGCGAGTAAAAAATGCTCATGAACCTATCATTGATAAAGATACTTTCTATAGAGTTCAGGAAAGAATGGAACTTATCAAGAACAAGCATTTGGAAGCATCAAAACCTAACCCTGATGCTCCCAAAAAGCCGGATAATATTCTGGTATATAAAACAAAATGCGCCTGTTGTGGAGGAAGTGTTTTGGTTACCAGACATCATACTCATTCGGAAAAGTTCATATATAAGTGCAGTAAGCGTAGGAAATTAGCAGCATTGTGCGGGAATAAATCTTCTTATGAATACAATGAGGTTATGGACAGCGTATTTTCCGTTATCCGCCAGCACATGAATCTGTGTATTGAAAAAACAAAATTTGTTCAGAAAATGAACAGCAGAAAAGAGAATGTCCTGCAATATGACATTTATACAAAACAGATAGCAAAGCTTCAGAATGATGTTAGAAGAATTACCGCTAACAAAAGTGGTTTGTATGAAGATTATAGGGAACAGTTAATCACTGCGGAAGAACTGTGCCAGTATCAGAAAGAATATGAAAGCAGAGTAAATGAGATTGAAGCGCAGATTACTGAATTGCTTCATCGAAGAAGTCTGTATGAAAAAGAATTTCATATTGATGAAGGATGGGAAGAAACTGTCAATAAATATATGTCTAAAAGAAAACTTACAAAGGAGCTTGTGGATGCTTTTGTATCAGAAATTGTATTTTCTTATAATAATATAGAAGTAAAGCTTCTGTATGATGATTTCCTTAAGGAACTGCTTGAGGTGGCAGAAGAAAGAGAGGTGAGCAGCAATGGATAAGACGATAGCTCTTTATATGAGATTATCAGATGAAGATGACAACTTAGCTGCTCATGAGGAAAGTAACAGTATTTCCCATCAGCGAAAGTTAATGCTTGATCATATCCAGAAACTGCCTGAACTAAAGGACTGCAACATAATGGAATTTTCAGATGATGGATATTCCGGAGCAGACTTTAGCAGACCTAATTTTGTAAAAATGATGGACCTGGTAAAGGCTGGTAAGATTCATGTTATTGTGACGAAGGACTACAGCAGACTCGGACGAGATTATCTTGAAGTCGGTAACTATATGGAATGTATATTTCCGGTTCTTCAGGTAAGATATATCAGCGTGAATGATAATTACGATTCTGCTAACAGCTTTGGTTCAACCGGAGGTATGAGTGTTGCACTGAAAAATCTTGTGAATGCATTGTATTGTAAGGATGCATCAAAAAAGGTAAGAGCAGCTAAGGCAGTGTTGGCTAAGCAGGGAAAGTACATTGCTGCATTTGCTCCTTTTGGATACCAGAAAAGTGAAGATGATAAGCATATGTTAGTGCCTGACCCCGTAACAGCACCTGTTGTCCAGCTGATATTTGAACTGGCTATTAAAAGCATGAAATACACCGAGATTGCCAATTATCTGAATAATAATGGATATGATAGCATATTTGAGTATTACCAAAAGATTGGAGTTAAGAGATGTTACGATAGGGATATTGGTGAGCACATGTGGAGTGCCAGTACAGTAATGGAGATTTTGTATAATGAAGTCTATATTGGTTCTGTAATCAATAACAAGACGGCTGATAATATTGATACCGGTCATCAGGTTGTGCAGAGAGATAAAGAGGACTGGATAATTGTTGAAAACTGTCATGAACCATTAGTTTCTGTGGAAGACTTTAAACTTGCTCACAAGATGATTGCAAGACGAGAAGTGACTAAGAGAAAACCAAATGGAAAGTGGCGTAAATCATATATTCGCTGTGGAATATGTGGTAAGGGACTTTGCAAATACGGAAATAAATCCTCATACAGATGCCATAACGGTCATGTGTCACGTATTAGGGGTAAAGAACTTGAGGCGGCACTTCTGGACATTGCTAGAAATATGGCACTGTCTCAGTTGCAGGAATTTGAGTTAAAAACTAATAGTGGTAATTGTCCAGATAATCTTGAGAGGGAAATCGAATCACTTAAAAAGTCAAAGGCGCACTATGCAAAGCTCAAGTTTGAGATATACGATGATTATACCAAGGCAAATATCACTCGTGATCAGATGGCAAAAAAGACTGCAGAAGTTAAGCAGAAAATCACAGAGATAGAAAGTCTGATTACAGAGAAGCAGGAAACACTTGATATGCAAAAGGATCTCTTTCTTGATGCAAAGCAGGAACAGCTAACAAAGCTTAGTAAGTTGGATGAGTTTGATGAAGAAGTAATCAGATATCTCATTGATTATGTGTTGGTGTATGATAATGAGCATATTGAAATCAGATGGAACTTTGATGACTTTCAGGCTGGATGATGGTATAATCAGTAGTAATAGCGAGAAAACAAAAATATAAAGAAGTAACATGGGGAATCTTGCTAAAGGTTCCCCATTGATAAAAAAATTAATTTTTTTTTGTTTCTTACTTGACACGAGCAGAGTGCCACCACGGAACAGCTAGTACTTATAGAAAGATATTGAAGCACTTTAACCCGCAATTTACATTGGGACTTACAGCTACGCCAGATAGAACTGACGGAGAAGATTTACTCGAAATATTTAAGAATGTTGCTCACAAGCTTGATTTGCAGACAGCTGTAGAAATTAATGAACTATCACCAATTAGGTGTATAAGAGTTAAAACTAATGTTGACCTAACAACGGTTAGGATTAACGGTATTAAATATAATTCTCAGGACTTAGAGAGTAAGCTTTTTGTACCTGAAAGAAACAAACTTATAGTTGATACATATTTACAGTATGTTAAAAACAAAAAGACTGTTGTTTTTTGTGCATCAGTTGCCCATGCCGAGGAAATAGCAGAATTATTTAGAAATAATGATATTGTTTGTGAGGCTGTTTCTGGAACAATAAGAAACTCTGAAAGAAAACGCATACTTAAACAATATGAGAATGGTAAAATCAATGTTTTGTGTGCATGTGATTTGTTAAACGAAGGCTGGGACAGCCCAAAAACAGAAATTTTATTTATGGCAAGACCAACAATGTCAAAAACCCTTTATATTCAGCAGTTGGGAAGAGGAATGCGTAAGAATGAGGGGAAGGAATATTTGATGGTTTTTGACTTCATAGATAATGCTAACATGTTTAACATGCCATGCTCACTTCACAGGATGTTTAATATAAATGAATACAGACCAGGAGAATATGTTGTAGCACCCCAAAACAAATGGCAGATGGATAAGGATTTATATGCAAAAGGAGAAAAACCTTCAGTTTATTTGAATTTTCCTATAGATGTGACAGATTTTGAACTGATTGATCTCTTTAATTGGCAGGATGAAGTTAAAGATATGATATCACAACTAGAATTTGTCAGAATGGTAGATGTACAAGCCGAAACGGTTGAAAGATATATACGAGAAGAGAAAATTCGACCCGACTTGGAAGTTCCTTATGGCGATAAACGTAGCTTCAAATACTTTAAAGAGGAAACAGTCAAAGAATATGCAAGGCAATTTGGTTGGGATATTATTACTGCAGCAAATATGAAAGATAAGTTTATACAAATGATAAAGAAAATGGACATGGCTTTTTCGTATAAGCCTGTTTTATTAAAGGCCATGTTTGATCATGTTGATGAAAATGGAAGAGTCAGAGTTGAAGACATTGTTGATTATTTCATAGATTTCTATTCCGATAGAAAAGAGCGAGGACTTATCGTAGAGAAAAAATCTAGCGTTTTTTGCAAAGAAAATTACACAAGAAAAGATGTGGAAAGAAATATTTTTGCAAATCCCTTTAAAAGGTTTGAGGATATGCGTTTTATGAAAAGGTGTAGGGAAATTGAATATGTAGAATTCAATGGGTATATTTTTAAAAAACTTAGCAAAAAGGAAATTACATGGATTGTTGATCATTGTAATAGCAAATTGAAAGAATATTTTGCTACAAGAAAGTTTTGATTTATAAGCATTAGCATGAAATGCTTATAAAAAGACTAAATAGCCAATATCTGAGAAGACATATTGAAGAAGCTTGTATATAGAAGCTTATAAACTTAGCGTTGTCTGCAATTCAATATACAATATTTTTGAGATACTTATCTATGATGTATATACTTAATTCTAGTATTCCTTGGTCAGCTTTTCCAAAACGTATATATTAGCACTTTCATTATCCATCAGGTGTAGTTAAAGTAGTGAGAAATAAGGGGAAACATGATGAGTATTGAGTTTTATAACAATAATTCAAAGGAGTTTTTTGATAGTACTGTTAATGCAGATATGTCAGAACTTTATGGTGAGTTTTTGAAACATGTGAAACATGGAGGAAAAATTCTAGATGCAGGCTGTGGCTCTGGAAGAGATACCTTATACTTTATGAAAAATGGTTATTCTGTGGTGGCTTTTGATGCCTCAGAAGAAATGGTGAGATTAGGTTCGGAGTACACAGGTAAACAGGTTTTGAAAATGAGGTTACAGGAACTGAACTTTGAAGATGAATTCGATGGTATATGGGCGTGTGCTTCTCTTCTGCACGTGCCTAAAAGTGAGATAGATGATGTTCTAAAGAGAGTTGTTGCTAGCTTGAAGGTTGATGGCATATTATTTGTGTCGTTTAAATATGGTGATGGGGAAACTATAAGAGGGGGCAGGTTATTTAATTCGTATAATGAAGAGACTTTAAGGATTATTTTAGATAGGAATGACGAAATTAAAACTTTGAAGCTTTGGAAGACTAAGGATGTAAGACCTACTAGAGATGATGAATTTTGGATTAGTGCCTTATGTATGAAAATTTAGTACTGAATGAACAGTAATGTAGTCGTTGGTACAGTATGATGATTCCCCGGTTTCAATTTTTGAGAATATTAGTATTCAAGAGCATTTTAATAATAAATATTGAGAAATAATAAAGGTCCTAAAACACGTATAAATCCACATTAAATCAGCCATAACAATAAAATAGAAACAACCTAATTACGGCATAAGCCTGTCTTAGTGCCAAATGACGCAATTACTTGACCTGAGCAATAGAAGAAAAGCTACGGGATATCGAATCCCTTCGCTTTTTCCTCCTTCACTTCGTTCGAAAGAGGTGGAAGCTGTCTGCCGAATGGCATCTTACAGCTTCTATGTGAAGGTCACGTAATGGAGTCGTTTGGCACTAAAACAATAGGCACTTCCTTCATTCAGGTTCCAAATCACAATTCAACACAATTTTATTGCTTTCATACCTATGCTAGTAAACCCACAAGAAAATATCGAAGAGACCCTCTGTAGGAATTTGCCAGAGAAACTACCACAGTAAAGCTACATCTTAACTATCTGTCTTTTGCAAGACGTCTACAGATTTAAATACAACATTCTTCTGTTTTGTATCTACATTATAAGTAATAATCACAAATTCACCTGCGTTGAGCTCATTCATGGAAGTTGATAAATCTAATGCCGGTTGCAATTCAATATACACTATTTCTGAGTTGTTCATCCACAAGGGCTGTGCATAGCCAAACTCCACCATTCCTTCGGTGCCTTTTCCAAAGTGAAATACAGTAGCACCTTCATTAAAAAATGCTCTCTCCCCATCAGGAGAAATTATAAGAGAGTGGATATATCCATCGGATGGAAGTTTGGTTGGAGATAGGGTGCTGAGCATATCTTTTTTAAAATCATATATTCCAACATCGTCAGCTACTCTAAATACCACAAACCTGTTGTTTTTTACAAGCATATCCTCCTCATTAATATTTGTATCTTTATATTCAGAGCCTATTGCCTCGACCTTGCCTTTTTTATAGTTGTGTTTTACAATGGCAGAATCTGTAAAGGCTATGGCTGTTCTATGCTTGCCATCTACAAATAAGGGTTCAAAGTCTATAGCTACTTCCTTATCTACACCATAGTCCTTTTCGTCTAGGAAATATAAGTTTCCTTGAGAGTAAAAAGAAACAAACCCTTCGTCTGTTACAAAAATCTTTTCAATTGAAACTCCAGGATTATTAATTGCATATAACTTTTTGTTTTCAGAATCAAACAAGCTTATATCTGAAAACTCATTTTTGTCCGCAAATACGTAATACCTGCCATTAAAGGACCAATTATCACAAATATCGGCGTAATTTCCTATGGTAAGAATAAAGTAACTACCAGTCTGTGTGTTCAACATATAAATATTGTTTTTATACTCATCTCTAAAACCCTCTTCGCGAGAGGAATTTCCTATAGCTACATAACTTCCATCTGGATTGAACTTAAACTCGCTAATGATAGAACCTTGTACATGGTCGGCGTTCATTGATTTCAAATCTGCTACCCTATATATATGTCCGTTTTTATAACCTACTAAAGAGGCATAGTTTCTGAAGAAAACTTTATTATCATCGGCAAATGCAACTTCCCAAGGAGATACCCCCAATCCATCTTCGTTCAGTTTTTTCACTAGGAGGCTATCCGAAAGTCCCGCAGTATTATTGTCAATTTCTTCAATACTCATCTCTCTAGCATATTGTGGTCTGGTTCTTTCTTGTTTATCAAACAAACTTGCTGCTTTGTTTATTACAAGGTCAGAAAGCATTGGATTTGATGCTATAATCGTAACTATAAAACATAAAGCTAAAGCGGGAACTGCAACCTTTAGTGAAGGTCTGAGTCTATTTACAGAGGACAAAATCTTACGTTTCATTGAAGAACTTTTATATTTGTTTAAGTCGATTTGAGAAACAATACTATTTACAGGAATGTCTTCTATAACATTATCCTCTTTTAAGTATCTTAACAATGCTATATCGCTAGAAGCAAGTTTACTGCAGTTACCACAACTACCTAGATGTTTTTCAAATTCACTTCTTTCTTCGATGCTAAGCTCGCCGTCATTATATTTTTGAACAAAATATTCGTCATATTTACATTTCATAATATCCACCACCCTCTAAAATATTGCCGTATGTCTTACAAAGCTTTTTCCTAGCCCTTAGAACCTTCATTTTTATTGAAGCAGGAGATTTTTTGAAGATTTCACCAATCTCTTTAAAAGAAAGCTCATTGTAGTATCTTAGAATAATCATAGCTTTTACATCCTCTTCTAAGGATGTTAATATTTTTTCTAGGAGCTCTTTTTGGTATAGTTTTTCAAGCTGTTCTTCTGGCAAAAAAGTCTTTGAATCGATACTGTAGTCATTTAATTCTTCATATTTGATCTGTTTTCTTTTTTTTGAATCCCTTAAGGTATTAATTGCAATTTTAAATATCCATGTGGAAAATTGCCATCGGTCATCGTATTTGTAAAGGTTGTTGTACACCTTAACAAATACTTCTTGAGCCAAATCTTTAGCATCTTCCCTGTTAACATTCATCTTCATTATGAAGGAAGTAATTTTGCTATAATACCTATTAACTAGCTCAGTAAATAATTCAGTTTTACCCTCTAGGATTTGTTTTACAAGTATTTTATCTGTATTCATTTTACCTCCATGTACTTGGCCATAGTACAAAAATTATTGTATCTATAATCTTATACGACAATTCAATTAACATAGTAACAAGTTGGACTATTTTAACTTATCAATTATACAATAATTATTTACTTTCGTCGTATAGGCTAATTTTCTAAGAAAATAACTTTTTAATATGGATAGACCGTATGGTGCTGTCACACAAGCGGTTAAATAAATTGCTGTGTAAAGCTCCCTTTTATGTGTTAGAATTTAATAACGCATTGAAAAATTTTGCGGATTGTTATAGTATTATTTTGGTAATATTTTTTGTCATTTAATTTAAAATATATATAAACAACACAAGGGGGAATTTTGACGTGAAGAAAAAAGTTATGTTAAAGGAGAAGTTGCTTAGAATATCTATCATACTTATTGCTCTATTTACAGCTACTATCTATTTTGTCACCGATAGTAGGGTTAATGATTTAGTGGACAAGAGTATAACAGCAAAAGCTGACAGTATTTCAAAATTAGGGCTTCTTATGATACAAAGCAGGTATCCAGGTGGATGGAATGTGAAGGATGGCAAGTTGTATAAAGGGAATATGCTAGTAGGTGAAAGTTCTGAAGTGTTAGATGAAATTAAAGAGAAGACTTCTTCCTATGCAAGCATATATTTTGCAAATGAAAGAGTTGCTACAAGTGAATTAGACGAGAATGGTAAAAGGGTTTTAGGCTCAGAAGTATCAAGTGAGGTGGTTTCAAATGTTTTAGGAAGAGGGAAAACTTATGCAGAGACATCAGATATCCAGGGTAAAAAATATTCTGTAAGCTATTCGCCTTTAAGAGAAAGGAACGGAAAAATTATAGGCATGTGGTCTGTTGCTGTTCCTAAAACGAGTGGTGTAACTAAAGGAGCTAACGTGCGAACAATGAGGGCTTCGATTGTTGTTATTTCTTTATTGTGTGGTTTAATGGGGTGCCTAATGCTGATACTCTTTTCTAAGAAGTTCCTAAGTGATATGAATACATTTAAGGTTTCATTCCTTGAAACTAATAAAGGCAATAATAAGACACAACAAAGAATTTTAAGTATGTCGTTAGTGCTAATATTTACATTTTTTGCAATTTGGTTTACTATACAAGGCTTCACAATAGGTAGAGTTGTTACTGGTATTGAAGACCAAAATATAAAGAATAGGTTGGATGTTAGTTCAAAGTTGGGATATGTTTTGATTGATGATTTTTACAGTGGAAGCTGGTCAGTTCAGGATAATAAACTGTATAAAGGTGAAAGTCATATAAATGTTGATGCTGTTATATTAGATAGAGTTAGTTATAATGAAGGTTATTTTTCAACTGTTTATTTAGGAGATACAAGCATATCTACCAATCTTGTAAACCGTGATGGCTCAAAGACTATTGGGGTTAAAGCACCTGAACAAATTGTAGAAACCGTGTTGAAACAGGGAAAGGAATTTACTACAGAGATTACTAATGCGGGTAATAAAAGCTTTATAAAATATATACCGCTTAAGGATGACAGTGGTAAAACAATTGGTATGTGGTCTGTAGGTGTTGAGAAGAAAAATGTTGTAAACCAAATAAAGAATTTAAGAAAAACTATAACTCAAATTAGTATATTAGCTATTATAATAGCCTTTTCAACATTTTTATTTCTATCTGTAAAGATGGTATCCGACATAAACAACTTTAAGGTTAGCTTTCATACAAATTTCAATTAGTATTATAGACAGATGCAACACATTTTTTGCAATAATATCAAAAACGTGCATTTCAAAGGGTTGAAATGCACGTTTATTGTTTTGGTGAGCCATCCGCGACTCGAACGCGGGACACCTTGATTAAAAGTCAAGTGCTCTGCCAACTGAGCTAATGGCCCGTATGGCAGGGATAGCAGGACTCGAACCTACGAAATGCCAGAGTCAAAGTCTGGTGCCTTACCGACTTGGCTATATCCCTATATTGATAAATTTTTTTACCATACGGATAAAAAAACGTAATGTTATTTTAAGATAGAATGCCAACAAAGTCAAGCCCTGAATTTTTTTATCAAGGTTCAAAGAAAAAAGTCATCATGATTTTATTTGAAAGTTATGCTAGCAAATTCTTTATATTAACTATCTTTGCTAATTTAATGCAATGCAAATGATGTAGATATTTAAAGAAATTAATTAAAGTTTAGGCTTTAATACTCCAACAAGATCTAAGAATTTTATGACTTTTGTTGTATGAAGCACTAAAATAGAGTACAATTATATAAGTAAATTATTGTAATGAATCTTAAAAAAAGAGTTTGCCAAAGAAATTGACCCTTTTTTAAAGGATCTATTCTAAAGGAACAAATGCTATATTTAGGAGAAATAAAATCACGCATGTCATATATGCGATAAATTAAAAGGTGATTCTATGAATAAAAAAATCTTAGCTATTTTAATGTTGTTATTTGTTTTGTTTATGCCTGCAGTAAATGCTAACGCATCGTCCATTGCAAATCTTGGTTTTGTGGAAACGGAGGTTATTTTGTTACCAGAAGGAGATGCTATTGTTACATATACTATCCGATATAACATAATACCAGGTAAAACAATGTTGGCGTTTACTCTACAAGGTTTTGATAGACTTAATCCTGTTTTCGACAGGGATAATTGTTGGGTGATAATGGATGATGACAATACCTCATATGGTGTTAATATAGTAAATAATGGTGACGGAAAATATAGGATATCTAATGCTAATGAACAACGTCTAGGTGGTGAATACCTTACATACAAAGTGCGTTTTACGGCAGATATGGCAAGTGCAGGATACCTTGCACCTACAACTTCGGAAGAGGGTAGAAATTTAACGGTATTTAATTGGGCACCTGTTCAATGGGATGAAGCAATGGAGCATTATGCTGTTTCTATAACTTATCCTTTGGAATATCCTCAGCAATCGGCTACAAGAGAAGAAGTAGAACAATTTTTGGTGGACAATGGTTTTGCTACTGAAAAGTGGATGAACGAAAGGTATTCGATTGACTATAAGGTAGAGACCCTAGAGGGAACTCCTAGGGTACAAGTACTGCTTTACAAGAAAGCCCCTGAAGCAAAATTTAAGTTTGAAATTCAGCAGTACATAAGCAGAGATGTTTTTAACCAAAGGTCCATTCCAGATAAAGAAATAGTTAAAGAGGATTATAGTACCCGACAAAGCGACTCAAGCTTTGATTGGAGAAATAGAAATAATGCTCAAGAAGATAAAAAATCAGGAAGGGTTGTTTTGATAATTGCACTAGGTGCAATGTTTGTGGGTATTTTCGCTGTAGTTGGGAAAAAGCACAAATCTTTAGAAAATGCTCATGATACATTAGATGAAATTCAGTGGGCAAGGACTGATTGGGAGCCACCTACTCTTGAGATAGCGTCTTTTAGAAAGGACGGTACAATTGCAGAAAACTTAGATGATATAGAGGTGGCACTTTTTCTTGGTACACCTTATAAAACAATACTTTCAGCCATTTTGTCTAAACTTGTTGCACAAGGATTCATAGAAGAAATTTCACAAAATCCCCTTAAAGTACGACGTACTGCTCATAACAGATCATCCTCCGAGCTAGGAGTATACGAACGCATGATGTATGATGCTGCTGATGATGGTGAGTTTAGTGGGAAAGAGATAGAAAATATTCTAAAAAAACTTGTGGATAATGTTCAACAAAAGACGTGGGATAGTGATATAGAAGCTACAAAGAAGTACTATGAGGAAAAACTGTCAAAGGAGTATAAAGAACAAAATCCAAATTCAGTAGATGAAGGTCAAGTGTATGAAGAAGATGGTTATGCTAAATTGTGGCCGCACTGGTATTTTTACCACAGCGGAGGAATGTATGACAGCTACACGGATAATTTTGATCGATATGATAAGACTGATTGGAAGGATATTGAAAATGTAAAACCTAGACCGGATTTTGGTTCGAAGGTGGATAAATTTGCATGCCACTCCGCTTGTCATGATGCCTGCCACTCAGCGTGTCACTCCGCTTGTCACGATGCCTGTCATTCAGCGTGTCATTCTGCCTGTCATTCAGCGTGTCATTCGGCATGTGTAAGTGGGGGTGCAAAATGAAGAAACATAAATTATCATGGGTTGATGATTTTTTTAATAAAATAAAACCCTATGTATTTATACGGCTAAGTGATAATGTGCTTATTCGTATGCCAAATGAAGCGTTTAGGCTTAATGCTACTGGAGCTCGTGTTATTGCACATATTTTAGAGGGTGGTTCGGTACGGGATTTTATTATGGCAAGGTCTGATTCGCCTGAAACCGAGGCACAGCTAGAAAGGTTTTTTGTAGACTTCCTACGTTTGTGGAATAAAGAAGTGTGTGAAAACTATTCTACAGCGGCCATACATAGGACTGAATTTAGTCTTGGATACATAAAACTTCCTGTATTATCAGAGGTGGCACTTACATATACATGCAATATTAAGTGCCGGTTTTGCTATGCTGGGTGTACACAGATAAAAGATCAGGATCAGCTTGATACGGAAGGATTTAAAAAGGTGCTTGATGTTATCAGGTATGAAGCGGAAGTACCGAGTGTTTCCTTTACAGGGGGGGAGCCTACAACCTATAAGGATCTCCCGAAGCTTATAAAATATGCTTCAAAAACGAATGGAATGAGAGTAAATCTTATAACTAATGGGACTCTTATAACTAAAAGTAAAGCAAGGGAATTTGCCCGTGCAGGTCTTTCGTCAGCACAGGTGAGCATCGAATCTGCCGATGCCTCAGTGCATGATATGATTACGGGAGTTCCGGGTTCACACGCTGCCTCTATAGCTGGATTTATGGCACTTAAAGAGGCGGGGATAACAGTGCATCCCCACTTTACCATTTGTAAACTGAATAAAGATAGCTTGTTAGAGTACCCTGCTTTTTGTAAGGATATAGGGGTAAAAAGGTTTTCCACTAATTTAGTTATACCTGCGGGACGTGGAGGCGATGATGAGCTTACAGTGAGCTATACGGAAATAGGTGGGATAGTAAAAAGTCTTCAAGCTGAAGCCGCTAAAGAAGGGGTTAAATACATGTGGTATTCCCCAACACCAATATGTTTATTCAATCCTATAGCGTCGGGCTTTGGAAATAGAGGTTGTAGTGCTTGTGAAGGTCTGCTTTCTATCGATCCTAAGGGGAACATACTTCCGTGTTCGAGCTGGCCCGAACCTGTTGGGAATATTTTAAACGAAGGGTTTGAGGCGGTTTGGTCTAAAAAGCGTGCAGAGTGGATCAGAGGTAAGGAAGCAGCACCTGAAGAGTGTAAGGAATGTAAGAGTTTTGCTGTATGCCAAGGGGCTTGTCCGCTTTATTTTAAAGTTCATGGTGATGGAGAACTCGATTCTGCATGGAAATCAATGGGGTTATCAAAAGGGAGGAGTACAGTATGAACAAAATATTTGGATTTTTTATGCCAGAAAAACAAGACAGTGTTAAGTTTTATGTAATGAAAAATCTTTCTTATTCCAACAGGATGATTTTTTACTTTTCCCTTTTAGCAGTAGGTTTTATATTCCAGATTATACTTATGAAGGCGTTTCCTGGGGTCGTTTTTTTGATTTGTGCTTCGGTGTTAAATTTAGCCCGTGGTTTTGACAATTTTGTGAAGATTACAAATTATGATAAGGATAAAAACTGGACGCAGGTTGATATGGTACAGATTAATAGGGTCATAGACATTGAGAGGAAGTCGAAAGAGTGGAATAAAGGCAAAATTGATATATTTTCTTTGATTGTTTTAATCACAGGTTCTATAGCATTTTTCACCCTATATTTAGGTTTCAAAACAAGTTTTAGCGGTTTGATATGGATTTTCCTAATTGATGTTATAATTCTTATGATTCCGATTTGGTTTAGTGGAAATTTACAAGTAATTAAGCAGCGGGATTTACTAACTAGAGTTAGAATTATAAAAGATCTAGAAGAGCATTTTCGGAGTATCAAAAAAGAGGGAGAGAGTTTCAGACCAGCATTAATGCTCGCTAAAGATAAAAATGGAAAGAGTGTTCCGAGAAATAGCAGATTTAGTATAAGCTTTGATGATATGCCCGAAGGTTTTTATGGTATACAAGCACAGATTAATATAAATCCCGTGGAAGGGAAGCGGTATCCTTATTTTTATTGTGTAATAGCGGCTAAAAGCGGGTTTGGATTAGAAGACTATGTCAAGGGGATTTCGCGTAAAAGAGATATTGTTATAAGTTGTGAAAATGATAAAGATGCTGAGGTAATTGTTATTAGACAATTCACTACTAAAACATCAGGATACTATACTGACATATATGTTTGCAAAAGAATACTAGAAACAGCCATGACGGTTGCAAGAACTATTCTCGGACGCTAGTTGGTAGATATCACTTGGCTTTTTGTTCTGTGGCACTGTAAAACTTTTGACTATTATCGTCTCTAAAAGCGTTTAGAGATTTTTCACTGACAGCAGATGCTTCGCCGCGGAAAAGATTTGCCTCTAATAATTTTTGAGTCATGAGTGATAGGGATTCGTTTTTTTGTATATTATCGTTAATCAAATGCTTATACTCCGTCACATCATTAAATATTATAACTCTGCCAATAAAAGCACCTTTTTCATGTATGGGAATAGCATTAACCTGGAAAATTACTGTTCTATTTAAGTTTGGCCATTTAAACTCTAATTCATCAGTGAAGGCCTTGTTTGTTGAGGATACTATACGATCCATAACCAACATATTCTTTTTGTCTATATAAACTTTTTTTCTAAAATATTCTTTAAATAAAATAATGTTATTTTGTACAGATGGTTTGTATTTGGGCAAAAATGTGTGGAATGCTTTGTTAGCATAGCTAATTTCGTTATTAGTGTCTAAAGCTATAATTATTTGTGGAATTGCATCAAGAATATCCGTAATTGCGACGGGCAAAATATTTAAAAAACGATATTTGAATACAGAAACAAAGAATATAAACGATGAGAAAACAAAACCTATAGGTGTAAAGTCAGCACCTGGTCTGATAATTCTCGATACATAAAGTAAATTTAAAGCTGTAGGAATGAAAATGGAAATAGCTAAAAATACATATTGAATTCTATATTTTTCAACACATTTAAGTCCAGTAATCAATAGGATAACTATTGAAATAATTAGATAGGAATATGAAACTAAAGTGTGTAACCAAAAAAGAATGCCATAGGTTTTTTGCCCCATTGAATAATCGGAAAAGAACAAATAATGATGTTTGTTAGTTAATACCGCAAGATTAAAAATTGTAGGCAACAAAAATACTACAGCACAGGTTTTTCGAAAGTTTTTAACTCTGTTAGTATACAACAGCGTAAACATAAACCATGTACCACTCATATATGTGATTGCAGAATATTTTATTATTGTTGAAACCCATTTCTGATTTTCGTCAGTACTAACATTTTCGAGTATCTGACCAACGGTCCATAATGTCATAATTACATGGCAAAAAATAAATGAATATAAAGTTGTACTTTTTTTACCTCGTATAAATGAAAATAATATCATCGACATTGAAAAAACAACAGATATTGAAGGTAATATAAAATAAAATAAATTATAGTTCATAACATTCTCCCTATAAGATAGTAAAATTCTCAAATTTAAGCTTCTATGACTATTTTATGGTAAATTTACGATTTTGTAAATATCTGTAGCAATATTTGTTAAAAAGTTTTTTGTTATCACCTATACTGTAAAAATATTACTTTTAATCAACCTTATTTTAGTGTATGATATAGTTATTGTAAATAAAATCACAATAAAAATAGTTTTGTATATAATTCTTCTAAAAAAGTTTGTTTTTTTAAAAACTTTTTTGCCACACACAAGTTATATCAATGCTTAAAAGGAGAATTCAGAACTCAGAATTCAGGGTTCAGAATATTTCCAAAGCATGAAATATACGGTCTGGCATCACAATTTAGGCGTGCTGCTATATCAATAGTTGCTAATATAGCTGAAGGTTTACGTAAACATAGCAAAAGAGATAAAATGCGTTTTTGTAATATTGCACGTGGTTCTCTTGAAGAATGCAGATATTATCTAATTCTTACAAGGGATCTTAAATATTGTGACGTTTCAGACTCAAAACTTCTTTTAAGAAGAAGTTAGCAAATTACTAAAGGCATATTGTCAGAGTGTTTTAAATTCTGAATTCTTGCGGATTTGCCGCGGTATGTCTTTTGACATTTTCGTTAAGGTTTTCTGTTTTAGTTTAAGTTGTTTTTTGTTGTTTTGATGCAGGTAGAAAAAATGGACTTTCTGTTTTGTTTCCTATCACCTAAGGTGTTTTGCTATGATTTTTTATATATAACAATTGATAAGTATATTAAGTCGAAAAGAAAAGGATACTTGCGATGAATGATAATATTATTAAAGCGAATATGAGAATTAACGGTTTGCAGAGAGAAACTATTTCATATTCTAATTTTTGGGGGCTAGTAAAGGATAGGGCAACTCCAGTTTTCATTATTCTTGCAATTATATACATTCTTATTGAAGCCTTGCAGGCATCTGGTATACTCCCTATAAGCGTTAGGGCGTTTGTTGGGGTTTTTGAAATAGGCATATCAATTTTTTTCTGTTACAAGTACGGATATTTAGGGGCTTTGCTTTGCATACCAACAAATGCCATTGCTGCTGTAAAAATGGCGTCTATGGCAAGGATGGCATCAATACAGGTAGTTAATAACGCTCAGCAACTGACAAGTAAAGTATTATCAATATCAAAGCAGTTGAATGATTATTCGAACATAGTGGATGTAAGTTCGGTGTTTGATGTGCAAGCTTTTAATAGTAATTTAGATACCCTTCTTCGCATTACGAATAAGACTTCAGGTTTACTGTATTGTCTATCGGCTACAAGAATTGCAGTTATAGTTGCTTGTATTATGGTTACCTATATTTTTGAGCAAGCAAGAAAGAATATAAAAAGGTTAGAGTTCCTTGCAAATATAGATGGTGTTACAGGATTATATAATCATAGATATTTTCAAACAAGACTTGAAGAGGAAATAAAAAAAGCTGACGAAACTAACAGCTCTTTAGGTATGATAATGGTTGATTTAGATAACTTTAAAAAATATAATGATAATTACGGGCATAAAGCAGGAGATTTGCTGTTATCTAAATCCTCAAACTTATTCCTTGCTAATATAGTAGGGCAAGATGTAGTATGTAGGTATGGAGGAGATGAATTTGCCATTCTTTTGCCCGATACTAATTCAGATAAAGTATTGTTGGTAATTGAGCAAATAAGAGAAGAATTTGATAAGATGGTGGATGATGATGAAGTTTTTGAATTGCCAGATAAAGTTACCATATCAGCGGGCTATTCCATATATCCTGATCTTGCTAAAACGAAGGATGAATTGATTGTGCAAGCAGATAGTGCACTTTATCGTGCTAAAAACATGGGCAGGAATAATGTTCAGCTATATAGAGATGTGTTTGAAGATATAAAATATTTCTATGACTCTGATGAAAAATTATTTGGTGGGCTAAGGGCACTCTTAGGTACTGTATCAGCAAAAGACAAATACACTTTAGGGCATTCGGAACGTGTAATGGAATATGCAGTGATGATCGCAAAAGCTATGGGACTTAGTGATGAGAGAATAAGACTGATTAAAATAGCGGCTTTGTTGCATGATATAGGCAAGGTGGAAATTCCTGAATCGGTATTGAACAAGAGTGGTTCGCTAACAACTGATGATAGATGCTTGCTGCAAAAGCATCCAGTTTATAGCGTTGACATACTTGAACCGTTAGCTGGAATTGACCATTTGATTGATTCAATAAAATACCATCATGAAAGATTTGACGGCAAAGGGTATCCGAGCGGCATTAAAGGAGATAAAATTCCCCTTGAGGCTAGGATATTATGTGTGGCTGATTCTTTTGATGCAATGTTGTCCGATAGACCTTATAGAAAAGGTATGAAAATAAACGAGATAGTAGAAGAACTAAAAAACAATTCAGGCACACAATTTGACCCATCAGCAGTGCAGGCGTTTCTGAGTGTTCTTAATATTAATCAGGCTATGTTGGCATAGTAAAAGGAGAAAATACTTTCCGTCTTGTTTTACTGTTATAAAGGGACTTAAAAAAATTCTGTGTTTGAAATGTGGTAATGTTAGTGCATAAAAATTGACTTAGATATATATGTGGAGGGTTTCATATGAGTAATAGAATGGGATTAGAGATAAGCAAGTTGAGAAAGGAACTTGGAATTACACAAAAACAGCTTGGTAAAATTATGGGTGTTTCTGAGAGCTTTATAATAGATGTGGAGGCCGGAAGAAGAATACTAAATGAGGATTTAGTAAAGAGATTCTCTAAAGCACTACGTGGAGAAGTAGGCAAACTCGATATTTATGAGGCAGAAGAGAAGGTATATAGGTCAGAACCTCAAAAGAATATAGTTAAAGTAGTTGAAAAACCTGTACAGGATATCTGGAATGATGCACTTGCAGGTGTCCTTATGACCGTGCCGGTTTATAACTATAAGATGGAAAGACAGGCAGAGCTTAAGCAATTACCTATAATAAATAATAAAGTGGAAGGCTTTGCAAAAGATAAAGTTTTCTATCTTGTCATCGAAGACAATGATATGGCAGGATTTAGAATCCTAAACGGAGATCGTGTATTAGTTCACAGTACCCACGAGATGGATAAGGATGGAATTTTCTTTATAGATTATAAAGGTGTAAGAACTGTCCGACAGATAAAAAATATCGAAGGTGGAAAACTTTTGCTTATCAGCAATAAAGGCAGCCTTGTGACAGATACTGCATACAGAAAAGATGTAAAGATACTCGGAAGGCTAATAAGATTAGAGATAATGCTCTAGTCACTACGTTGTATTATAATGTCAAACAAGTAGTGATACTTAAGGTGCTTGTAATAAAGGTAAAGGAAACCGATACCATTTTGTTTATGGGCAAACTATATGACCCGCAAAAGTATTAGGTGAAAAATTTATTAATAGCAAGTATATCTTTTTATTGAACTCCTAAGCTTTCGCCTCTTTCGAAGCGAGTGAAAGAGGTGAAAATGTAGAAGTTCGATTTCTTTAAGTTCTTATTCTTAAGGTAAGATACCAATCCTAAAATTCGAAATAAAACTATATTGTTGAAAAAACTATATTGTGATACTATAAATTCAATAAGTTAATATGAAAAGTTATATATAGGGAAAGTATTCCTATAAAAGTTTATAACCCTTATATAAAATCACAAAGGAGTGCTACTAAATGGAAGATTCAACTGTAGGTAATTTTACAAAAGTTCATACAACAGTTACGTTCATTGTTATGATTATAGTTAATGTTCTTGCCAACATTATACCCTTTAATGGTCTGACAACAGGAGAAATTTCGGATCTATACCAAAATCTTTTTGCACCCGCACCGCTAACTTTTTCAGTTTGGACAGTTATTTATATCTTGCTAGCAGGCTACATATTATACCAATATGGTTTCCTATCTAATAGAGACAGTTCATTTAGTAAAGATTTAATAGAAAAGATAGCAATACCCTTTACCATATCTTCCATGGCGAATACCGGTTGGATGTTTGTATGGCACTATAAGTCAATTGGGATATCTTTAGTATTAATGCTAATAATCCTTATTTGCCTTATTGTAATAAATTTACATACTTCAAAGGCAGAGCTTTCCACAAGGGAAAAGATTTTCATAAGGCTCCCCTTCAGCGTTTATTTCGGTTGGATTACAGTAGCAACTATTGCAAATATAGCTACGTTTTATGTTAGTTTAGGCGGCAACGGTTATAATAGGTTATTGACTGTAGCAGTTTTGGTTGTGGGTCTTTTGATTTCAGGGCTTATTATGTTCAAAAATCTAAATTTAGGCTACGGCATTGCAGTAATATGGGCGTATATTGGTATATTGGTCAAGCATACTTCTAAAAGCGGGTTTAAGGGAGAATATCCATTGATAATTCTCATGCTAATCCTTTGCATAATAGTGTTGTTGATTGCGGAAGTCTATATTGTGGTTACTGACAAAGAGAAGCTGAAGAGTTTTAAACTGTTTAGAAAGAAAGCACAATAATAATTATATCAAAAAAACATGAATTAGAAGTTTAGGGGTTATTGATTTTGCCAATATATCAATAGCCTTTGTTTATTTTATAAATGACTAGATAATCGGGAGGAAATTATGGAAAGGCTTTCAACTGAGTCGGACAGTCTTTTTAAGACAAATATTGAAAAAGTGGGACGGTTGTTTCCTAATGTTATTACAGAGGCAAAAGATGAAAATGGGAAGCTTATAAAGTCAATAGATTTTGAATTGCTAAAACAAGAGTTGTCAGGTCAGATCGTGAGTGAAGATTGCGATAGATATCAACTTACTTGGCCTGGAAAAAAGGAAGCTATTCTTCTTACAAACACTCCAACATCTAAAGCTTTAAAGGCTGTAAAAGAGGAAAGTGCGAATTGGGACAGTACAGGGAATTTATATATAGAGGGAGATAATCTCGATGTACTTAAAATACTACAGAAATCATATATAGATAAGGTTAAATGTATTTATATAGATCCACCTTACAATACGGGGAAAGCTTTCATATATAAGGACGATTTTAGTATGGGTGCAAATCGTTATCTTGAAAAAACGGGACAGAATTCATCGTCGGATAATGAGTTTGACGGAAGGTTTCACAGCAACTGGCTTACTATGATGTATTCAAGACTGAAACTTGCTAGGAATTTACTTCAAGATGATGGAGTGATATTTGTAAGCATTGACAACAATGAGCTTTATAATTTGCAGATAATGATGAATGAAATATTTGGGGAATCAAATTATGTTGAGACCTTCATTTGGACAAAAACTTCCACACCTCCGTCATTATCCATTAAAAGCAGAAAGACAGCAGAGTATGTGCTTTGCTATGAAAAAAAATTGAGCGGTATGAAATATTACGGGACGAAACTTGAAAATTGTGATGCCCCTCTTTTAAATGCTGGTAATCCGGTGAGGGTGTTAAGTTTTCCTAGAGGAACAATACGATTTACCTTTTTAAAGGATGGTTGCTTTAGTGCTGGACGATATAATAGAGTTGAACTTCTTAACGATTTTGAAGTCAAAGACGGTATAAATGTTGAGGAAGTATTTTTGAAAGGTGAATTTAAGTGGACAAAGGATTTCATGCTCAAGGAAATCCAAAAGGGTACATATTTTATTGTAAAGTCGTCAAAGTTTTCAATCCGGTTCCAACGGCCTAATAATGAAGAAAACTTTAAACCACCCACCAATTTACTGGATGTGGAATTGAATAAAAATAGTGGTGTAGGTACAAATGAAAATGCTGTTAAGGAATTGGAGTTTTTGGGAATGGGAAGGTGTTTCGATTATCCTAAACCTCTGTCTTTAATTAAGAAAATTCTAAATATGGTTATAAAGGATGACAAGGAAGCTATAGTTCTTGATTTTTTTTCCGGTTCTGCAACAACAGCTCATGCCGTCATGGAATTAAATGCGTCGGATGAGGGCAGACGAAAATATATAATGGTACAAAAACCGAAAACCATACCTAAAGATTCAAAAGCATATGAAGCTGGATACAGTGATATATGTCAAATAGGAAAGGAACGCATATTAAGGGCAGCAAAAAAAATAAAGGAAGACACGGGAACAAATATCGATTACGGATTTAAAGTATTCAAATTGGATTAATGCACTAGGGGAAATAATTGCTGAAATTATTACAAAATAATGAACAAAAAATAAACTTTTTATTAAAATGGGAGTTGCGACCATCTATTACACGCAAAATACGACCGTCGAAACCCAATGAATTTGTAGTGTTTCCAGATTTCCTTGGTGAAATATATTCTGACTATGGTGAAATTTAGCAAAAGAGTAAAGATGGGGTCAAATTATTCAAGTCTTTTGCTTAAACAGCCCGCAAAAGTGTAAATTCACTTACAATTCAGCTTGATTATTATTGACGTCTAGAGTAACTTATTAAACTGTGTATTAATTTACATGTTATTTATTTCACAAAAGGAGAATATTAATGTTTTTGAATAGCAATTTAGAAATAATTGAATTTATGATTGATTCAGTTTTGTTTGGACTCCAGTTTCTTATAGTACCTGTTGCTGCCTATTTATTTGTTATATCAATTTTTGGATGGGTTAAAAGAAGGGAAGAAAGTGCAGACAATTATTCGCCTGTAAACAGGTTTGCAATTGTTGTAGCGGCTCATAACGAACAAAATGTAATCGGGAGTATAGTAAGGAATTTGTCTAGTGTAGATTATCCTTCCCACTTATACGATATATTTGTAATTGCGGATAATTGTAATGATAATACTGCCAAAATTGCCAGAGAAAACGGGGCCATAGCTTTTGAAAGATTTGATGATAACAAAAAAGGTAAAGGCTATGCTCTTGAATGGATGTTTGAAAAGATTTTTAAGATGGAGAAGCATTATGATGCGGTATGTGTACTTGATGCCGATAATCTTCTTTCTTTAAATTTCTTAAAAGAAATGAACAAACAGCTATGCAAGGGGCATAAGGTAATTCAAGGGTATCTTGACAGTAAAAACCCTGGTGATTCTTTTATTGCTGCAAGTTACAGTGCAGCATTTTGGACAAACAATAGGATTTTCCAGTTGGCACGTTATTATTTAGGTCTTAGTTGTGTGCTGGGGGGAACAGGATTTGTCGTCACTACTGATTTGCTCAAAGAGATAGGCTGGGGTGCTACAAGTCTTACTGAAGATTTGGAATTTACCATCAAACTTATTTTAAGAGGTGAAAGAGTGTATTGGTCCCATGAAGCTGTTGTCTATGATGAGAAACCTCTTACAATGAGACAGTCGTGGAAACAAAGAAAACGCTGGATGCAGGGACAGTCCGATTGTGCATGCAGATATTTAAAGGCTCTTTTATCTAGAGCAATAAAAAAGAAGGATTTAGTTGCTTTTGACAATGCAGTTTATGTAGTATATCCTCTGTTTGTTGTATTAGGTGGAGTTGTAATGCTTGGTAATTTACTTAAGCTTATATTTTTTACCGAGATAACAGAAGTATTCGATATAAAATTTGGATTAGCTACCTTAATGTTTTTGGTTTCAACCTACATGGGTATAGTGTTTGTAGCGTTAGAGGGCAAGTTTTCCTTAAAAATGTTAGGTTACTATGTTTTATATCCTTTTTATAATATCACTTGGATTCCTATTATGGTTCAGGGGTATATTGACAGAGATAAAAAGGAATGGGTACATACATTACATACTAGGGCATTAGATATAAAAGACATAAGCAATTTAGGCAAGGCAGGATAAGTTGTATTATTATGACATGATAAATCTAATGGTATATGGTCTAAATGGAATAAAAGTGCTTGCAACATTATTGGGAAATGTTATAATGTGCTTTTGTTTGTTATATTGTATTTGTATTTACATTTAAAAATAAAGGTTCAACAATAGATTTTGTGGAACATTGACAATTCCATAAAGTACCTTACCAAAGTACTGGTAAAAAGGGTACAAAAAATCCGATAAACCCCTTATTGTT